>Ga0182739_1000125_pt1 | contig 149071 bp, 159 predicted proteins | sample eDN5th30CBELigBY_FD_128873 | JGI IMG/M metagenome (GOLD analysis project Ga0182739, IMG submission 128873) | Enriched backyard soil microbial communities from Emeryville, California, USA - eDNA 5th pass 30_C BE-Lig BY (version 2) (version 2) | ecosystem: Environmental > Terrestrial > Soil >...
GGCCACCAAAGGAATACTTGCATTTGGTGACCATGGGATTGCTTCCTTCACAAAAAATTGCGCTATGATGAGATTTCGTAAGAATGATGTGGAAAGTGTCCAACCTTAGGGGGTTGAACCGATTTCTCCCTTTATTATGCGTGCTGACCGGGTTTATGAGGGTTTAGAGGAACTCCCTACCGTTAAAAATCGAGTAATCTGGCTGCTTTACTTCAACTGTTGAATATAGTGGTAGTTTTTTCTCTTAGACGATCATTATATTTGTCTCCAACATTTTTAGAGGAAGCTTTTACCGTTAGAAATCCAGGCAAACTTTTAATACCGTTTATAGGTTCTCTATCGCAAATAAAAATAAAACCAAAAAAGCTGTCCATCAGTCATATTGACTGGGACAGCTTTCTCGTTATGCCGAAATAACTTCAACCTTCTCCATTTTGTCTCCGCCCTTAAATGCGTCGACAAACTCCATGCCTTTCACTACTTTGCCGAATACTGTATGTCCGCCGTCCAAATGCGGCTGCGGCTGGTAGCAAATGTAGAACTGACTGCCGCCAGTGTTACGGCCTGCATGCGCCATTGCGAGCGTGCCGCGCTCATGCTTATTCGGGTTGATTTCACAATTGATTGTGTAGCCAGGACCGCCAGTGCCTGTCCCATTTGGACAGCCGCCTTGGGCTACAAATCCTGGAATAACACGGTGAAAGCTTAAACCGTTATAAAAGCCTTCACTAGCCAGCTTCTCAAAGTTAGCTACCGTATTTGGAGCATCCTGATCGAACAGATCAAGAATAACCTCTCCGCCGTTTGCCAATGTAATTTTCGCTTGTTTAGCCATTTATCTGCATCTACCTTTCTATTTAGGGCTACTACTACGTTACCAATTCTGCCCTTATTTCGCAAGCGGCGATTTTTGCAGACGTGCCGGAATGACATCATTGCTCACAATATTGTCAAGAGATTCGCGTTTTACCGCCACATCAGCTTGACCATCCTTTACAAATACAACCGCCGGGCGACGAATGCGATTATAATTGCTCGCCATGGCATAATTGTAAGCTCCTGTACAGAATACGGCAAGCAGATCGCCTTTGTCAGCCTTTGGCAGCTCCAAATCCCAGATTAGCATATCACCGCTTTCGCAGCATTTTCCAGCGACAGATACGGTCTCTTCATTCGCTGCATTCGCACGATTCGCAAGAACAGCTTCATATTGTGATTGGTACAATGCTGGACGCGGGTTGTCTGTCATACCGCCGTCAACTGCAATATATTTGCGAACGCCTGGAATATGTTTATTCGTTCCGATCGTATATAGCGTTGTTCCCGCATCGCCAACCATGCTTCGGCCAGGCTCAACCCATATTTCCGGAAGCGGAAACTCCGCAGACGAGAACTTTTCTTTTATCGCATCTGTAATTGCGCCTACATATTCACTTACAGCAAGCGGTGTATCACCTTCTACGTAACGAATGCCAAAGCCGCCGCCAAGATTAATAACCTTGAAAGTAAAATCAAGCTCCGAGCGAATTTCCACTGCAAAGTCAGCGACCTTCTCGACGGCCATGCGGAAGCCTTCAACCTCGAAAATTTGCGAGCCGATGTGCGAATGCACGCCTAGCAATTCCAGATTGGACAGCTCTAGCGCTTGAACAATCGCTTGCTTGGCAGCGCCATTGCCAAGATCAAAACCAAACTTTGAATCCTGCTGTCCGGTAGAAATGTAATCATGCGTATGCGCTTCGACCCCAGGCGTGATGCGAAGCAATATTTTCACTTTTTTCCCCTTGGCTGCTGCCAGCTCATCCAGCATATGAAGCTCAATAAAATTATCGACAACGAAGCAGCCAATATTAGCGTCTAACGCCATATTGATCTCTTCTTCTGTTTTGTTGTTGCCATGAAAGTGGATTCGTTCAACTGGAAAACCAGCTTGAAGCGCGGTATACAGCTCGCCATCCGATACGATATCCAAAGACAAGCCTTCTTGCTCAGCGATTGCGCACATAGCCATTACGCTAAACGCTTTGCTCGCATAAGCGACTTGAAAGCGGAGGCCTGATGCTTCGAATGCCTCAACATATTCATTAGCCCTTTGGCGGATCAGCGCTTCGTCAACGATATATAGCGGAGTTCCGAACTGCTTTGCCAGCTCAGTTGTGTCGCAGCCTCCAATTTCCAGATGACCTTTATCATTTATTTTACTTGTTCCATGCAAATACATTGCTTCCCCTCAGCTTTCTGGAATAAAAATAATTCAACAATAGGAACAGTATAGCGTAAACCTTACGCTATAGAAATGGATAAAACAACATTTCATTTGCATTTTTGTGAATTACTTTGTAGTCGGCATTTTATCACGCTGCTGAGGGCGAACAAGATTTGGCCTTTTCCGATTACGCAAAACTGGCGGTCGAACGAGCAAATTCAAAAACGACATTCCATCAAAAGGAATGAACGGCCACAGGTAAGGGCGATTAAAGGAGCGCTGCATACAAAGGGTCAAAATAATAATTGTCGTTGCCACTACAAATCCCGGAATTTGAAAAGCAGCAACTGCAATAATGAGCACAAGTCTGACGATTCGATTGGCTAAGCCCAGCTCATAGCTCGGGGTAGCGAACATCCCTATTGCCGCGATCGCCATATACAAAATAACCTCATTGACGAACACCCCTGTTTTAACAGCGACATCCCCTATCAAGATAGCGGCAACTAGCGACATTGCAGTCGCCAAAGTAGTCGGTGTATGTACAGAAGCCATTCTTAACAGATCTACCCCCACCTCAGCAAGCAAAAATTGAACGACAAGGGGCAGCTTGCCAGTTTCATTTGGTCCGATGAAGGCTAGCGCAGCTGGCTTGATTTCAGGATGGAGTACAAAAAGCAGCCATATAGGCAATAGAAACAGCGATGCCAAAATGCCTGCAAAACGAACCCAGCGCAAATAGGTTCCGATAAATGGAGTTTGGCGATTCTCCTCCGCATGCTGGCATAAATCGGCGTAGGTAGTCGGCAGCGTCATGACACTAGGCGATGTATCAACGAATATTGCGATATAGCCCTCCAGCAAATGCTGAGAGATCACATCCGGACGCTCTGTATAGCGAACTAGCGGAAACGGATACCACCCGCGGTTCACCGTCGCCTCCTCCAACTGTTTATCGGCGAGCGGGAGACCGTCAAGCTCGACCTTCTTGATCTTATCCTTAATTGATTCCAGCAGTTCTTTATCTACAATATCATCGATATATGCGATACATACATCGGTCTTCGTTCGCTCGCCAATCTGCAGAAGCTCATAGCGCAGCTGCGGGTCGCGCAGACGTCTTCGAACGAGCGAAATGTTAACCATCAACGTTTCCCCAAAGCCATCCCGACTGCCGCGGACAACCCTCTCGAGCGAAGGCTCTTCCAGCCCTCTGCTTGGGAATGATTTAGCATCGATCATAAGTGCGGCAGCTTGCCCGTCCAGAAACATTGCCGTTTGTCCGGATAAAACAGCTGTAAGCAGTTTGCTCCAGCTAGTTTCTATTTGCACCTGCGAGGCTGGCACAAATTCCTCTAGAAAGGCATGCAGCGCGTCAGTTGTCACATCATCGGAGTGCAAATAGGTTAAGCGCATGAGCACCTCTGTCAGCACTTCATCCTTCACTAATCCGTTCATGAAGAGCAATGCTGTCTTCGTACCGCCAAACTCCATTTCACGCACAGTTACATCGAAGCTCGTCTTATATCCTATCTCCCGTTCTAATCGCTTGAGAACTGCATTCAGTTCATCTGGAATTTCATCCGTACGTCCTTGGTTCAACCCGCTTGTAATCTCGGTATAATGAATGGGTCCCCAATCTCTAGTGCCGCTGCTTTCTTCGCGAGCTTGTTCTTCTAGCATCTCCTCATAGCCAGGTATTTCCCAGCGATTATCATTATTCTGTTCTGCTGACTCATCAAACGTACGATTTTCTGTCATTCGCCTCTCACCTCATCGCTATGTATTACCATCGATATACTAACCAATCAAACAGGGAGCCGACAATTTTACCTAACACCATCGCCATAACGAGACTGGCCATATGAGCCGACAATTTAATGCGCTTCGCCATAATCGGCAGCACGTTAATGACCTCAGTCAGCGCCGCAGCCAACATGCCTACAAAAATGCCTTGCAGCAAGCCCATCCAACTTACACTCAAAAAGGCCGGTATACGAAAGCGCCAATCCATAAAATCAATTACAGTCCAATACAAAGAGCCGCAAATGATGGCTGTCTCAAACCATACTGACATACGATAAGCGTTAGCGAGCTGAGCTAGCCGAGGAATCAGATCGAAGACGATCAAGAGCGCCACCATCCCGCTTCCAACAGCTAATCCGCCTGCAAGTCCTAGAAAAGCAAGGAAGAGATTGCTCAGCAAGCTAATAATCATCCTGCGCTCCTCCTTTCCCTGAATCCGATTTCTTGCGCATTTCATCAGCAATGACATAAGCATTTACATTTTCCTGATACATATACAACTCAACCTCTAACGGATTTGGCTCCTCATTAAAGCGTTTCTTAAAAATATGGTTAAAAAAAAGCACCATGCCCATTCCTATGCCAATAGAATAAGGGATTTGAAGCCAAAGCGGATGCTCGGTTCTCTTTCCGGTTACCAGCTCCACAATACGTATATGAACTTCTTGCATGCTGACATCCGCATGAAAGTTCATAATTGCCAGACCTGAGCCAAAGAACAGCAGCAGCCAGATTAACGCCAGCATAACCATACGCGGTTTGATGGTTTTCTCAGCAATCATAACGAGCACCTGAGGGTCGCCATATGCTTCTATCGTCAGCTCTGGGAGCAGCTCTCGTATGCCTCTTACAATCTGAAGCAAATCGATGACAACGCGATTGCCGTCCTCTTTTTTATGCCGATAGAGCACTAGACTCATCAACTTTTGTTGTTGTCCCGTATCGGCAGCGAGCATCCGCGAAACCTCTCCCAGCGTTACCGCATGTCCTGGCTGAACGAATATTCTTTTTTTTAATCGCATATAAAGAACAGATTGCGAAGACGCCTCCACTACATCCTCTCCTCGCAGCAGCAGTAGTTCTTATTCTTGTATAGTATGAGAAATTAAACCAATGGATAGTCATCCACTTGATGGTAAAAAAGCGAAAGGACCAAGCCGCCTTATTGGGCGATTTGGTCCTTAATGGATTGCAATATTTTTTTCTCCAGCCGCGACACCTGTACCTGCGATATGCCTAGCCTGCTTGCCACCTCAGATTGCGTTTTGTCACGGTAATAACGCAAGTAGACGATAAGTCTTTCGCGTTCGCTTAATCCTTCGATCGCTTCAACAAGCGCAAGCTTATCGAACCAGCGCTCTTGCGAATCATCGGCGATCTGATCCATTAATGTGATCGGGTCCCCGTCATTCTCGAATACCGTTTCATGAATCGAAGCTGGCGGCTTGTTCGCTTCTTGAGCGAAGACTACATCCTCAGGTGTGATGCCAAGCCGATCAGCAACCTCGCTAATCGTTGGCAGCCTGCCTAATGTTTTAGACAGCTCATCCTTCATTTTCCGAACCTTATTCGCCGTCTCCTTCAAAGAGCGGCTTACCTTGAGCGTGCCATCATCGCGCAGAAAACGTTGAATCTCGCCAATAATCATAGGCACGGCATAAGTTGAAAATTTCACGTCATAGGAAAGATCGAATTTATCGACCGACTTGAGCAATCCGATACAGCCGATCTGGAATAAATCCTCAGGCTCATAACCCCGATTAATAAATCGCTGAACCACTGACCATACAAGCCTTATATTACACTGGACCAGCGTATCCCGTGCAATGGTATCCCCGGATTGACTTAACGCAATTAGGCGCTTAACCTCCGCATCATCCAAATAAGGCTGGGTCGATTGCTTCATTTCAACATCCATGAGGTTCAACCCCTATGCCCTAATTGTAGAGCGCTTTTTTTGATTCAATTCGTTTCATAAGCGCAATCCGAGTACCGCCCCCCAGCTTGCTTGTAACCTCAAAGCTATCCATGAAATTTTCCATTATCGTAAACCCCATGCCAGATCTCTCCAGCTCAGGCTTGGACGTATAAAGCGGCTGCATCGCGAGATCAAGATCCTCAATGCCGCGTCCGTCATCTTGAATAATGATGCTGATTCGATCCTCGTCTATGCGCCCTTCAATCGTAACCTGACAGGACGGATCGCTGTCATAGCCGTGGATAATCGCATTCGTTACAGCTTCTGAAACTGCTGTTTTAAGATCATTCAGCTCTTCCAGAGTAGGATCGAGCTGCGATACGAATGCAGCGATCGCGATGCGAGCGAAAGCCTCATTTTCCGATCGAGCGCTAAAGATCAGCTTCATTTCATTCGAACTATTCATGATACGACCTCCAAACTCGAAATTGCTGTTCGCTCATTGTCGTGGATAGACAAGATTTTGAACAAGCCGCTTAACTCGAATAATCGATGAACGTTGGGATTCACATGGCAGACTAGCATTCTGCCGCCTTTGCTCCGTACCTGCTTATATCGTCCCAAAATAACGCCAATACCCGAGCTGTCCATAAATTGAAGGTCTTTAAGGCTCAATATGATATGATCACTGCCGCTGCGCTGTATAGCCTCCTCCATCTTGAAACGCAATACATCGGCGGTATGATGATCCAACTCGCCTCTCAATCGTACGATAACGATATTCCGATAGTGCTCAATTTCCGCTTGTAAACTCATAATGCTGTTCATCCCTCCAGGTTTGTCATTTTCCCGAGATAGAACTAGCAATTCTCCAATGCCTGAGCTATTTCCTGCCCCCCGACAAAACTAGAAGCAAAAGGCTAGATTATGACAAATAGTGAGCAGCTCAGCATGCCGTTAAGAGAATAGTCCCGACATCGAGCGCTTCAGCATAGTCCACCAGCCAGCCTTAGCGATCGTTTCTGGCGACTGCAGACTATATTCCTTAATCACGTCATCGCCATTATAGACAATTAGCTTGCCTATAGAATCACCCTGCTTGATTGGCGCCTTAATCATCTCATTAGCCTTTAGCTCGTACCGAATATTGGACGTATCGCTGCCACGTTTGAGTAGCAAGCTGTATGGCTGCTCAGCAATTAACGGAAGCTTGTCAACTGCTCCCTTCTCAAGCGTCACTTCTCCAATTGTATCGCCCTTCTGCAATAAGGAATGACTCGTATATTGAGCAAAGCTATAATCGAACATTTGGCTGACCTCGGCATTGCGTTGCTTAGTTGTAGGCTCGCCCATAACAACGGCAATGACACGCAATCCATCTCTTTTTGCTGTCGCTGCCAGGCAATATTTCGCTTCATTCGTAAAGCCTGTCTTCAAGCCGTCCGCTCCGCTGTAGAAGCGCACCAGCTTATTCGTGTTCACCAGCCAGAACGGCTTCTCCGATGTCTTGCGCAGGTAGTCCTGATAGAGTCCAGTATATTTCGTAATATTGTCATGCTTTAGCAATTCTTTGGACATGATCGCGATATCATGAGCTGACGTATAATGGTCCGCGGTCGGCAGTCCGTTGCAATTCATGAAGTGCGTATCATTCATGCCAAGCTGCTTCGCTCGTTCATTCATCATGTTCACAAATTGGCTTTCTGTGCCGGCAAGCTTCTCCGCCATCGCTACCGATGCATCATTGCCGGAAGCAAGCGCAATGCCTTTGAGCATTTCTTCAACCGACATAACCTCTCCTGGCTCCAGAAAGATTTGTGAGCCTCCCATGGATGCAGCATATTCGCTTGCCTGCACTTTGTCAGTAAGCTTAAGCTTTCCATCCTCGAGCGCTTCCATAATGAGGAGCAGCGTCATAATCTTCGTTATGCTCGCTGGCGCTAGACGATCGTGGCTGTTTTTGTCAAAAATGACAGTCCCGCTGTCAGCATCCAGAAGTATAGCAGAGCGCGCTGACGGGGCAAGATCAATACTTTTCTCAGTTGCTGGCGCAGACTCCTCCGCGAATACGGACATTGGCAACATCAACATAAGCACTGCCGCAATCAAAAATAATTTCAAGCTACATTTTCTCAACACAGATTCCCTCCTGAAGATGCATCGCTCGCCCTATGCTGGAACGTGCGCATTTGGCTATATTTTCTTATATAGCTTGCCCTTCTAGGAGGGGAATTATTCCATATTAATTTGGTTGATGTGAAACAAGCGGAGTTCGAAGCAGGGGTTATGGGATTGTATTTAGATGAAGCTAGTATCACCGTATAAGCTCTGATATTCCGATGGCGTAAAGCCTGTGACCTTTTTAAATGCCTTGCTGAATGAATGTATAGAACGATAATGTAAATTTTCTGATATTTCTGTAATACTGCTTCGTCCAGATTGCAGCCGATTCATCGCCCTCATCATTCGACGGTTTGACCAATAGTTCTGTAAAGCAATTCCCATCTCTGACCGAAAAGCATGAGATAAGTGCGAATAACTGTATCCCAGCTGTTCAGCTAATTGCCCGAGATCAGTAATTAATTCTAAATGTTGGTCAATATACTGAATGGTCTGATACACGAGTTCTTTCTTATTAACTATTTTTTCCTTGCCTGAACGTGCTGCTCTTCGACCCAGAAATTCACGTTTAATTAGGATAAGCAAATGATTTAACAAGCTATCGAGCATAATCGCTGTATCCTTATCCATAACCTGTAACTCACTCAAGAGCTTGAAGATAAGTTCATCCATGCCAACTCGATCATGCACTACTCTATAATTGCTATCATATTCAAAAACAGCATCTAGACGGTTTGATTTCGGTTGTACCTCTACCGTAATAAATCGGATTGCATGGCTCGAATTCGATTCAATGTGGTAACCAAGATTTGGTTTTATCAAAATCAGATGCCGTTCATCCAATGCGATCTTAGTGCCATCGATTGTAATGAAGCCATTGCCGTAAAGCATATAAATAAGACCATAATTCGGTTTGGTTATGCGCCCTTCAGCCTCGTGCTTGCAACGGTCATGAACCTGATTCAGTCGCAGATCTGATAATGTATAGGAATGTTCTAAATATCGTTTATCGATAACTGCGGAAGATATACTTCTAGAAACAGTGCTAGACGGCATTGCTTTGCCCCCTTCACTAAGATGTAATCCAATGAGTTCCTTATGTCATAGATAATGTATACCCTTCTATTCTGCATGAATAGGGAGCTCTGCGTCAGAGTCTGATCTTATGAAAAAGAGGAATATCTTTAGCAATTACAAGTATGTACGGAAAAGACCGAGCATCCCTCTGCTCGGCCTAATTAATTTTATATCTGTCAGTCTATCCCGCAAGCTTTATTTTGAGCCCTCATACCAAGCTGTCAGTTCCTTCATAACCTCGCTGCCGCCTTGAGATTTCCAGTCTGCAAGAAACTTATCATAGTTTTCTAATGATTCTGCTCCAGCAATCACTTTAATAATATAATCGTTTTCCGCTTTGTTAAGCTTCTGCATATTGTTCCCTACTGCCGGTATTGGCGGTGCTAATAACGTAGGGTCGCTGCGTGAAACAGACAATTGTTTTTGTATTTCCTCGAAGGTTGCATAGAGTATAGGATCCTTGCGAACACGTAATAACCACAGCTCTTCGAATTGCGACGCATCTGTACTCGTCATAAACCAGTCAGAATTACCACGGTCCTCGTTGAATTTCGGCAATATCGGGAACATGCCGTTACTTTCTGACGTGAAATGAACTCCTTCGTTGCCAATAGCCAATTCTTTAAACAATTCTGGTTCAACCTTTAGATTCATATATTTCATTGCATCTTCTTTGTTCTTCGATGACTTTGGAATCGCAATATACCAGCTTACACCGCCGCCTTGAACCCAGTTTCCTACTTGACCGTCTGGTCCCTTTAAGGCTGTAATCAATGTAATTTTGGAATCCGGAATGTTCTTATTAAGCGCATCAGTTACTGCCGGAGCAATGCCCCATCCATAGGTCATGATGCCTGCTTTGCCTGTCGTAAATTTCTGTTGAATCGTTTCTGCTTTATTGACCGGCCATTCAGGATCAATTAACCCTTCGGTGTACAATTTATTCATAAATGCAAGGTATTCCTTCATACCTGGACCTTCCAAACGGTGAATTAGCTTCCCATCCTCAACATCAAAGCTTGTCACTACGCCGAATGCCCCGGAAATTTCCGGAATAACGCTTTCAAAACCGGTTAATGGAACAATGCCTTTCTGATCTTTAATAGCCTTCAATAAATTGTAAAATTCGTCAATGGTAGTTGGAACCTCAAGTTTTAGATCATCTAGCAAATCTTGACGGATTGCAAGCGCGCTGCCTACAAAACCACGCGGATGCTTCTCGGGGATACCATAGATTTTACCGTCTACCTTAGCATTTTCAAAAAACTCAGCTGGTGTTGCGTTAAGCAATTGTTGTCCATGCTGTGCCAATAATTCATCTAGCGGCTCAAGGGCGCCTTGGATTGCAAGGCGGTTGTACTGCTGTCCTGACAGCTTCACGATATCGTAAGGCTCATTGTTTGCCATCAGCAGGTTCAGCTTATCATCAGGATTTTCAAGAGGCAGGGACTCATACTTCACTTTATAACCTGTTTTCTCTTCTAAAAATTTCGCTACCGGATCTTGATTAGGATCAAAATTACGCTGAAAACCTAGCTGCTTAAGCTCGGGCTTGCTGTTTTCAGCCGTTTTTCCATTGTCATTGGATGGCTTATTGCCCCCACAAGCAGCAAGCAAAGCCATCACCAATAACAATACGATACCCATCGATAACTTCTTATTCACCGTATCTCCCCCAAAATGTAAGTGTTTTCTTTTTGCTTGATTTTCAGTCTAGCACTGGAGTTTGCGACTGTATTTGTCATAAGTCATCTTCTTTGTTGTCTATAGATGCTTATTATTTTTATTTAATGGATACAGTGATTCTAAGTAATCTCATTCAAATAGTCTTCTTTTATCGAGGTAGGAATACAAATAACAACGCGAGTACCCTCTTGTTCCGCTGATTCAAATCGAACGAAGGCTTCATCGCCAAAATAAAGTCTTAACTTATCTTTTACGTTATGTATCCCGTAGCCCGCCAATTTTAAATCAGCATTCAGACTGTCCATTTGCTGTTGTGACATGCCAATCCCATTATCCTCAACCGTAAAGCAAGCATACTCTTCTTGCAGTCGACAAGTTATTCGGATCATGCCTGACTTGTCCAGCCTCTCGCGTATACCATGCAGCACCGCATTTTCCACCATAGGTTGAAGCACTAGCTTTACTATTTTTAAAGACATTGCTTGAGGATCGGCGTGAATCTCATACTGAATCCGCCCTCCGAAACGCCGGTTTTGTATATCGAGATACATTTTAACATGCTCCAGCTCGTCAGAAATGGGAATAAATTCACGGCCTTGACTCAAACTAATTCGAAAGAAGCTCGAAAGCTGAACCGCAACTTCACTAATTTCAGCTGCATCGCGTTCTAACGCCATCCAATGAATGAGATCCAAAGTATTGTAAAGGAAATGAGGATTAATTTGCGCATGCAGCGCTTGTAATTCTGCAGCTTTCTTCTCTGTCTCTGTCTTGTATTTCTCTTGAATAAGACGACGTATATTCACACTCATTTGATTCAAATGCGTTTGCAATACACCTATTTCATCATTTGATGTTACTGGAGTATGGGAATCCCAATTCTCAGATTCTATTTTTTTAATTTGCTGCAGCAAAGGACCAATTCGACGGGTCAGCCCTCCCGAAAAGGCGTAAACGAGAATAACACCGATTATGACAACGACAAATAAGACAACAAACAATTCATAAGACCATCTGTTTATTTCCGCATAGATTTCTTTTTTCGGAATATGTGCGACTATCCCCCAGCTCGTTCCATCAATACGCTTGATGTTGACAATATGCGACTGAGAATTGACAGAAGGCAAAGGCTTGCCAATATCAGATGCAACTATGCTAGAAATGACCTTGTTGTCACGATCGACCAAATATACCTTTCCTGTTGATGTTATCTGTGTTTGTTTAATAATTTCCTGCAGAGTGTCCTCCAACACATCAATCGATAGTACGGCCAATACTTCACCTGAATAACCATCCATAAGAAGCGGTCTCACACAAGAAACGATATTTTGCTCGCCGCGCTCCCCATAGTAATTATGAGTATACGTTGATCTGCAGTAGATGCCATCCAGGTTTATCAGCATATCTTTGTACCACTCCTCATGCTCGATGACGTTCAAGGAGTAGATCGTACTATTCTCTTTAGTATAAATATTTGTTGAATTCACATAGAGCCGAATGCTGTAAATCTCCCGGCTGTTCTGAGCTGAGCGAAGGATGTTTAGTATTTTATGATAATCATCGATTTGCTTCCCTAGCGGAATACCGACTCTTCCTTTGTTCAAAGTGTCATTCAATTCTTTATTCATATATAGAATGCTTGATACATCCTTCACGTTACCCAGCTTATAAGATAGAAATGAGCTCGCTTGATTCATTGCCCTTTCCGTTGCTTGCTCCACTCGGCTATCCAAGATCCGAACGGTATTCTGGTATACAATGATAGAAACCATCCCAACCGTGATGACAATCAATGCTGCAAAAACCAATAGGAGTTTTGTCTTTATTCGAGTGTGGGAAATCTTATTTCTCAAAGCACGCAGCATGACCATCATCCTTCTACTTGCAGAGTATCTCGGTACTGTGAAGGATTAAGCCCGGTCACCTTGCGGAATACTTTGGCAAAATAGTTGGCATCCTGATACCCTATCCTTGATGATACCTCATACAGCTTCAAACGCCGATCGCGAAGCAAAAGCTTAGCCTGTTTGATCCGATATTGCGTAATATAATCATTTATGGATACCCCTTGTTCTTTTTTAAACAAAATACACATATAAGTTGGAGCCAGATGTACATGACTAGCAACCATACTAACTGAAAGATCATTATTATAATGATCATGAATGAATTGAATGATATCCCTTATAACCCTCTTATCACTTAAACCCGTTTCCTCCAGAGCTTGCTGAACAAAAGCAAGACGCTGTACCATGAACTTGCGAATCATATACAATTCCCCAGATACGAACATCGATGCCCATAGTTGATCATTCTCAAATTCCCACATCGTCTCTGAATAAATGCGAGTCATCGCCACATACCAACGAAAAAGCCTTTTGCGAATGCTCTCTATTTGCGCTGGTGTATGCAGCAGCAGTTCATTAATTGTCGTATCCAGCCATTGTCCTGCCTCCGTCAGCTGACTGTTCCTCAGTAAATCTTCAAATTTAATAATCGCTTGTTTATCGAAAAGTAGGGGTTGCGTCATATCGGAAGGTAGACTATTATGCCAAATAATTGTATTCCATCCACGATAAAATCGATACGAGAGCGCTTTCAAAGCTTGATTATAAGAAGCTGCACAGCCGCTTAAGTGCGCACATGATTCTCCCGCACCAATCGTAATACAAGTAGAATCGTCTAGTCCTCTTCGACGTGTAAGTCGATTAAGCCAGAGCCCCAACCGATCATCATTGCGCTGTGATGACAATGCGGCTATTCCAACGCCGATACCGTCAATGACAGCTGTTAATAATGGAAGCTCTACTGCTGCCGCTTCCTTCATTACTTCCTCCTGCCAGCTATGCTTCGCTTCTTCATTCTGAAACTCAAACGCAAAACACTGATAAAAACCATTTACAGGAAAAGAGCTGTCCATTCGCGCAATATCCTCAGCTACCGTTTCGTTTTCCGATGAAGTGACTAGTCCGCTTTGCAGTATCTTCTTCAATAAACTCTCAACAAGTTCGGACTTGCTTCGGTCAAATTGCTTGCGCATATAGTGAAGCTCTTGCTGCTCTTTACGCATTGCTGTAATGGCCAATACTGTATCCGTGAGCAATTGTGTCAGCTCACTCATTTGTATAGGCTTGAGCATATAATCAACAGCCTGCAGCTTGATCGCTGATTTCAAATAATCTATATCATTGTAACCGCTTAAAAAAATAATTTTGCAGTCTGGATCGATTTGACGGATTCGCGCAGCGAATTCGATTCCATCCATACGCGGCATGCGTACATCGCATAACACAATGTTCGGCTGCAGTGAAAGGAAGAGCTCATAAGCTTCAATACCGTCTTCTGCCTCACCTGCCACTTCTATCCCTAATTTCCGCCAATCGACGAAACGTTTTAATCCGCTTCTAGTCATCGGTTCATCATCAACAATAATCGCTTTCATCTTCTCAGCCTCCTGCACTCTTCAAATGTCAATGTTTATCATAACAGAAAAACCTTTCACCACCACATTGAAATATTGTGGCGGTGAAAGGGGTTGCATGAAATAGGTTTAGCCCTTCACAGAGCCAACTAGCACACCTTTGACGAAATGCTTTTGCAGAAATGGATAAACAAGCAAAATGGGAACGGTCGCTGTGACAATCGATGCCGCTCGTACCGCCTCAGGCGCTTGATTCAAATCACGGTTCACATCAATTTGACCGGCAATAGTCATAACCTCTTGTGTGGAAGCGATTAGCTCCTTCAAATAAAGCTGAAGGGTCTTTAAATCAGATGACGTAATATAGATCATTGCATTAAAGTAGCTATTCCACAATAATACTGCATAGAACAAGCCTACTGTAGCGAGGACCGGCTTTGACAAAGGCAATATAATATTGAACAAAATTCTCATATTAGAAGCCCCGTCGAGCTTGGCCGATTCTTCTAAGCTATCAGGAATCGCTTCAAAGAAGTTTTTCACAATAAGCATATAAAAAACGTTAATCAAACCCGGAACGAACAGCGCCCATACCGTGTTCACCATCGATAGCTCACGCATGACTAAGTACGTCGGAATAATTCCTCCATTAAAAAGCATTGTGAACACATAAATGAGCAGCAGCGGCTTGCGAAATTTCAAATTAGGCTTGGACAGCGGGTAAGCGGCCAGCACCGTCATGAATAGTGATCCCAGCGTGCCGATGATGGTCACGATAATCGTAATTCGAAATGAATTAAGGAACTGTTTATTGCCCAGTACTAATTCGTAAGTCCCAATCTGAAAATCTATTGGAAAAAAAGTAACGATGCCGGATACGACTGCCGCCTCACTGCTAAACGATTTAGCAATGACATTAAGAAACGGGAATAGTGTGGCAAATCCTAATATAATGAAGAAACAGTAATTCAGAATATTGAAAATGCGTTCACCGATGGAATCTTTAATGACGTTATTCTTTTTACGCTGTCTTTGTTTCTGATCTGAATTTCGTGCTAGTTCCATTACCAAATGCTCCTTCCAAGAAACTTTTTACACAATGCGTTACCTGAGACGACTAAGGTAAAGGCAACGATCGATTCAAACATGCCTACTGCTGTTGAAAAGCTATAATCAGAGGCTCCGATGCCAACCCGATATACATAGGTGCCGATGACATCCGACACATCATAAACGACTGGATTATACATAACCAATATTTGCTCGGTTCCAGCTTCCAGCATATTACCAAGCCGCAAAATTAGCATCAATACAATGGTTGAAAATATACTCGGCAGCGTAACATGAATCATTTGCTGCAGCTTATTGGCTCCATCCATTTTAGCTGCTTCATAGAGCTGTGGATCTATTGCGGCAATAGCCGCCAAATAAATAATGGTACCCCAGCCAATTTCCTTCCAGCCTTCTGTTAGAACAAGCAAGCCGCGAAACACATTCTGGTCCATGAAAAATGCGATTCGCTCGGCTCCCAGCTTCGCAAGAATTGTATTTACAATTCCGTCGTTGAGTGAAAGCAAGTTAACAAATAAACCGCTTATAATAACCCATGAAATAAAATGCGGCAAGTAAATAACGGATTGCACAATGCGCTTAAACATCATCTTACGAATTTCATTAAGCAAGATCGCAACAATAATCGGTGCTGGAAATAAAAACATCAATTTATAACTGCTTATAAGCAAAGTGTTTGTTAGCACATTAAAAAATTGCTCATTCACAACGAGTCTTTCGAAATGCTTTAAACCAACCCAAGCGCTTCCGCCAATTCCTTTAAAAATACTAAAGTCCTGAAAAGCGATAATCAATCCGTACATCGGCGTATACTTTAAAAGAAAAAGAAAGAGCAGTCCTGGAACAAGCAAGAGATAGAGATCCCAATCCTTGACTATCGTTCTCCAGGTGTGAAATCGATTCGATCTTGGAACCCGCGTTACTTTCATGAAAAGAACTCCTTTAGTTGTAATCATTAATACTATTCTCCATACTGGATGCGCTTACTTGGTTTCATTATGTTGGATAAAGCGCCGCACGAACATCATGCAATCTTAATAAAATAGGGAAAATCTAAAGGTTTTAGAAAAAAACAGGCTGCCTGACATCCATTATTATGGATGTCAGGCAGCCTGTACCAAGTACCTTAAAGCTGTCTTTTATTGCTTTTTCAACTTTTTCAATCTGATTAAGCTGCTGCTTATTTATTATGTCAGCCTTTCTGTACTTTGTGCCGTTACGATAGACAGAAGCAGCTTCCTCGTCTCCGGCTTATCATTGGAGTAGCTGTAGGCATCCGCAACCCGAGTCGCAGCCTCCGCAGCGGCGTCATTATGCTCACGAATATGCAGCACAGCAAGTGTGTCGCCAGCTTCTACTCGGTCGCCGACTTTCTTCTGCAGCACAACGCCAACGGCATGATCGATATGCTGATCCTTTGTCGCTCTGCCCGCTCCTAATTGCATGGCGGCTACGCCCAGCTGCTCCGCTTCAATCGCTTGTACATATCCCGACTGCTCGGATTTAATCTCCATGACATGCGGCGCTTGCGGCAGCTTATCCGGATGCTGAACGATCGCTGCATCACCGCCTTGAGCTTCAATAAATTCACGGAACTTATCCAGCGCGGCGCCGCTTCTCAGCCGATCTAAGAGAAGTGCCTTTGCCTCGTCCACGCTAGGCGCAACGCCGCCAAGCATAACCATATAAGCACTTAGCATTAGGCAAAGCTCAGTCAGATCGTCCGGCCCTTCGCCTTTTAATGTCGCAATCGCTTCCTGCACCTCAAGCGCATTGCCGATCGCATAGCCAAGCGGTTGGTCCATATCGCTAATAATTGCTGCTGTCTGACGGCCGACCTCTGTTCCGATCGCAACCATGGCCTGTGCTAATTGCTCAGCCTGCTCCAGCGTCTTCATAAAGGCGCCGCTGCCCGTCTTCACATCGAGCACAATAGCGTCAGCACCCGCCGCGATCTTCTTGCTCATGACAGAGCTCGCAATTAGCGGTATAGACTCCACTGTAGCTGTCACATCTCTTAGAGCATACAGCTTCTTATCAGCTGGAGTCATATTACCGCTCTGGCCGATAACCGACAAGCCAGTCTTATTTACTTGCGCGATAAATGCTTCACGCGGCAGCTCTGTTCGGAACCCTTCAATAGACTCCAGCTTATCAATCGTTCCGCCGGTATGCCCCAGTCCACGGCCGGACATTTTAGCTACAGGAACACCCGCTGAAGCGACGAGCGGAGCGATAATCAATGTTGTTTTATCGCCTACTCCGCCTGTGCTGTGCTTGTCCACTTTCATTCCTTCGATAGCCGTCAAATCCACTTGGTCACCTGAGTTCGCCATTGCGAGCGTTAAAGCAGCTGTCTCGCTTGATGTCATGCCTCTATAAAACACCGCCATAGCCCAAGCAGACATTTGGTAATCCGGTATATCCCCGCGGCAATAGCCGTCAACTAAAAAGGTTAATTCAGAAGACGTTAACTCTCCGCCGTCACGCTTTTTCTGAATCAAATCTACTGCCCGCATGTTCTCTCCTCCACAACCTGATGCTCCTCTTACTTTCTTACGTGAGTGATACGCTCCATTTGAACCTGTAAAATAAGCTCGTCCAACGATTCACTTATTGTGAGAACCTCTCGATGCTGCAAATTAAATCGAAGCGCGGTCTTTACCATCTCGTCACGCAGCTGCTCCACCCTTGAAAGCAGTTGATTTTCCATCTCTCATTCACTCCATCATATAATATCAAGGACATTATACGACGAGCTGCAAGAAAAACACTGTCACAATTAGTCGAGTCTAACCAAGCAATTTTACTACAAAAAACTTCCCATTTCAGCGAATTTCACGTTATATCTGACCGATTAAACTATTTACGAGCGCCAAAAACTGGTTTTTAACTCTTTCTGTAGTCTCTATCACTTCCGCATGTGACAATGGTTGGTCTAAAATACCTGCAGCCATATTGCTTATGCATGATATTCCGACAACTTCCATTCCTGCATGCCTTGCTGCGATTACCTCCGCAACAGTCGACATTCCGACAGCATCTGCTCCCAACGTTCGCAGCATTTTTATTTCAGCTGGCGTTTCATAGGTTGGTCCAAGCAAGCCTGCATATATGCCTTCGCGCAAAGTAATGCCTTGCTCCTCCGCGATTTTTTTGGCAATACTCCGCAAACGCTTGCTGTACGCCTCCGACATATCCGGAAATCTTACGCCCAGCTCATTATCATTAGGACCAATAAGGGGATTTTTGCCAGTGAGATTCAGATGATCTGAGATAAGCATCAAATTACCTGCTTCATAGCCCAAGTTCACTCCCCCTGCCGCATTTGTAACTAACAAGGAGCTTGCGCCCAGCTCCTTCATGACACGTACTGGGAAAGCAGTAAGCTCAGGACCATATCCTTCATACATATGGAAGCGTCCGCGCATCAGTACGACTTGGCGGCCTGCAAATGAACCGATTAACAGCTCGCCTGCATGGCCCTCTACGGTCGATACAGGGAAATGTGGAATGTCATCGTAAGGGATCGTTGAAGCATTCTCAATATAATCACCCAACACCCCTAAACCAGATCCCATAATGAGACCGATCTCAGGCTTTGTCATTGTTTTGCCTTCAATATAGCGAGCCGCTTCTTTAATTTGCTTAGCCGTTAAAGTATGCATAAGGCATCCTCCTTGATTGTTATTTAGTCTATATACTGTTATGAAAGCTCATGCAGGAAGCTGCTTCCATTAGGCGGCGTCTCTACTCCAAAGTTATGTGCGATTGTTGCGCCTAAATCAGAGAAGGTATTTCGTATTGCGAGCTCTCTAGGCTTGTCAAAAGCCGGGCTATAAAGCAGGATCGGCACATATTCTCGCGTGTGATCAGTCCCGGTATGGGTAGGATCATTGCCATGATCAGCAGTAATGACCAATAAATCACGTTCACTTAGCTTCTCAAGCAGCTGCGGCACCGCCTGATCGAATTGTTCCAGCGCTTCAGCATAGCCGACAGGATCGCGCCTGTGACCATATAAGGAATCAAAGTCGACGAGATTTGTGAACAACAGCCCCTTAAAGCTGCTGCCCAAAGCTTCAATTGTCTTCGCGATACCATCAGCATTGCTTTTAGTAGGAGAAGCAGCCGTTATTCCTTCGCCGTCAAAAATATCATTTATTTTCCCAATTGCGATCGAATCATATCCTGCTTTCTGAAGCTCATTAAGAACTGTTGGCTGCTGCGGCTTTAACGCGTAATCATGACGATTCGGAGTCCGTTTCCAAGCGCCCGGCTCGCCAACATAAGGTCTGGCTATGACGCGTCCTACCGTAAAGCGAGGGTCCATCGTCAGCTCTCTTGCGATTTCACAAGCACGGTAAAGTTCCTCAAGCGGAATGATATTTTCATTAGCCGCTATTTGAAACACGCTGTCGGCAGACGTATATACGATCCATGCACCGGTCGCTAGCTGCTCTTCAGCGAGCTCGTCCAATATTTCAGTCCCGCTGGCCGGCTTATTTCCGATAACCTTGCGACCCGTCCGTTCCTCGAACGGCTCGATCAATTCGGGAGGGAAACCATCTGGAAAAGTCTGAAATGGGACTGACAGCTTGAGTCCCATTAACTCCCAATGGCCAGTCATCGTATCTTTACCGACAGATGCTTCTGCCATTTTCCCGTAGTAAGCAAGCGGCTGTTCTTCTAAATTAGGCTGCCATTGGCTAATTGGAGCAATACGATCCAAGCCAAGCTTGCGCAAATTCGGCAAAGACAGCTCAGGCACACGATCAACGATATGACCAAGCGTATGGGATCCGGTATCGCCAAATGACGCTGCATCCGGCAGCTCTCCTATACCTACACTATCTAGAACGATTACTGCGACACGATCGAATTTCATATTCAGCCTCCCCCTCTTGTAGTCATTGAAGATTAAGCTCTCGGATGCGATTTCGAATATGCATCCTTCAGACGAAGCTTTGGCAGCTGCGTATATTTAAGCGTTGACGATAAATCAGCATGGCCGAGCAGCTCCTGAACCGCGCGAATGTCCGCGCCATTGTCCAGCATATGAACTGCAACGGAATGACGAAGCGTATGGGGCGTAATATCTTCCTCGAAGCCTGCCGCCTTCGCATGCTTTTTAATAATTTTCCAAAAGCCTTGCCTAGTCATGCGTGTACCCAAATGATTCAAAAAAAGAGCAGAATCTGCATCTCTATTTGAGAGCAGCTCATTTCTGCCCTTCATTATATATTCGTCCAACGAACCTGCTGCCATACGGCCATAGGGTACGATTCTTTCGTTCATACCGCCGCCGTTGCAGCCTATGTAACCTAAACTTCGATGCACATCCGTAATATTCAAAGCCACAAGCTCCGATACACGAATCCCGGTTGCATACAAAAGCTCCAGCATCGCCTTATCTCGCATGCCTGAAGCCGTTGCAGAATTAGGGCTGTCCAGCAATGCAGCTGTTTGGTCAACCGATAAAACAATAGGCTGCTGCTTTACCTGCTTGGGAGCAACCATATAAATGGAGTGATTATGCTCGATCACGCCGCTTTTGGCTAAAAATTGAAAAAAGGACCGAACTGATACAATATGGCGAGATAAGGTTGACGGTTTTTTCCCTTGCTCGTTGAGCAGAAGCAAATAGCGAGAAAATAACTGACGCCCGGCTTCCTCCGGCTTTGTTACACCTTGTGTCTCAGCAAAAGCAAAAAATGCAAGTAAATCACGTTCATAGGAAGCAAGCGTGTTGAAGGACAAATGCCGTTCTTCCTGCATAGCCTGCAAATAGCGCGTTAAATAGGCTTTCATATTTCGTTCCTCTCATTATCCATGCATTTCATCCCGCCTTGGCGAAAATATTATACATATTCATTCAACATTCGACAGATGAAATCCTGCTTCCATACAATACCAGCGTGTATTACTCTCCATACCAATAAAATAAACGCAGTCTTTCTGATATCGATAATTGATCAGGCATAGAATCTGATGTCGTAGTTACTTTAACGGCTTCTCCCTTTGGTACTCTGTAAGGCTCCAGAGGCGATATGACATTGACAATCCACCGATATCCTCCTGTAAATGCGATCAGCAGCATTAAAAATACGATTATGAACAATAATCTGCCCGTCCATCTTCGAATTGAAAAAACCATTCCGCACCCTCCTCCATTTCATGCTACAGCGCCTGTCCGTATCACCTTATGTAGGAGGATTCGCGATTATGTCGATAAACTAGTATTGCCCTTAAAAATAAATAAACGGCATGCCAACCGGGTTTACCGATCAGCATAGCCGTTTATGACGGGTTTTCTTTATCGTTCTTCGCTTTGCAGCGATGGCATATACCTTGAAAATCGAGCCGATGATCCAGCACTTGAAAGCCGAATTCTTGCTCTAGCCTCTCCTCTAACGGGAGCAGCCAATCCTCTTTAATTTCATCCATTGTGCCGCATTGTACGCAAATTAAATGATGATGATGATGTTTGCTGCTATCTGTACGCAAATCATAACGGGCAACTCCATCGCCAAAATTAAGCTTCTCAACCACATGCATTTCACTCAAAAGCTCTAATGTTCGATAAACGGTAGCAAGTCCAATATCCGGCGCTTTATCGCGAACTAGCATGAACACTTCTTCTGCACTCAGATGATCCTCTTCATTCTCCAATAATACACGCACGGTTGCTTCACGCTGCGGAGTCAGCTTATAGCCCTGCGACTGCAGCTGCTGTTTAATCTTATCAATCCGGGCTTCCATGACTTCCCCCCTGCCCTTTATGCGCCTGTCTAATCGTAAATATTCTCTTTTATTATAGGACCTTTCCTGTAATAAAGTCAAACATTTTGGTGTCAATACGTGACGACAGCCATTAAGGCGGGAGCACCCCATCTGATGAGCGCAGGGGATACATAAGCTTCGAATAAAGCAGCACAGACGAATACGAACAGCATTAGCAGCGCAGAGGAACAGTACGACAGAAGCTGCGGCATAAGCGTTCCTTGCTGCGAAAGCAGCCGGTTCTTAATAACATAAAGCGAGAAGCCTAATGCTGCTGCGCTCGTTATGATCATAGCCGGTACGATTATGACATTCTGCGGAGCGATAGAGAGCAAGGAAAGAAGCATCCCTTTCCATCCAAATTGCTGAATAAGCGTGCCGAAAGAAAAGCCGATTAACGTTCCCTTTAAAAAATTTAACGCGAGCACCCCGGGAATGCCAACGACTGTAATTCCCAATATCCAAAGCAGCAGCAGCCATTTGCTATGAAATAATAACCGCTCCCAAAAGGATTGTTGCGCAGTTGCCCCGAGATTAGCTTCTATCATCTGAAAGTAATGACCAACATCCGTCGCTAAATCCTGCTGCTGCTCCAAAGACAAGGCATGAACCAGCAGTACGCCAAATCCGACACCTGCAACGAATAACACGGAAATAAATACATATAAAGAAAGCTGGTTTTTCATCCATACCATAAGCGACCCTCCTGCTCTTTAGCGGAGCTATTCTTTACTTAATCAGCTTATGTGGACAAGTGTATTTGTATGACGAGTGTCTGTTAGATCTGGCCAGTCAGTCTATATAACTTCCAGGCATAGATGGCGAGCACCGTTTTGGCGTCACTGATTCTTCCTTCGGCCATATACGCTTCTGCCTGCTCAAGCGTTATAGCTTCAACACGCAAATCCTCATCATCGTCTGGATTCGCAACTCCAGCTTCAACCTGCTCGGCAAAATAAACGTATAAGCATTCGTCGGCAAACCCTGGCGATGTATAGAAGGAGCTTATCAGCTTCAACGCTTTAGCCCGGTAGCCGGTCTCCTCCTCCAGCTCGCGCGCGGCCGCTTCCATAGGGTTCTCGTTAGGGTCGAGCTTTCCCGCTGGGATTTCCAATTGAAATTTGTCCAGCGGCTTGCGAAACTGATCCACAACGAGCAGTTTGTCATCAAGCAAAGCTATAACCGCCGCTGCTCCTGGATGTCTCACAATCTCGCGCGTAGCTGTTCGATTGCCTGGAAGTGCTACCGTATCTACCTGCAGCGTTATCACTTTTCCAGTAAAAATATGCTCCGTGGAAATGGTTTCCTCACGCCATATGGCTTCATTGTCTCTATTATTCTGATCAGACATTTCGTTACCTCCTCATCGCAGCAGATTGCTTCACAATCTCAATGACAAGCTGCGCTAGCAACGGCAAATAATCAGCTTTAATCTGCTCCTTAGTCGTATGGATATACTCGTAGCCAACAGCCAGATTAACAGTCGGCACGCCTAGACCGTTAAATACATTGGCATCGCTTCCGCCTCCGGAATGAAAAGTGCGCGGTGTTAAGCCAATTGTTCGAACAGCATTCATTGCCAGCTGCACAACCTCTGATGCTTCCTCATGCTTATAGGCTGGATACACAATTTCGCTGGTCAGCTTGCCTTCTCCGCCAAATTCATCCGCTGTGCTTTCTACCGCCTTGCGCATATTATCTAGTTGAGCTTCCAGCTTATGTTGTACAATACTCCGCGCCTCCGCATTCAGCTTCGCATAATCACATACTACATTGGTCGCTCCTCCGCCTTCAAAGCTGCCAATATTAGCCGTTGTTTCCTTATCGATACGACCAAGCTGCATTCTGCTGATCGCCTTCCCCGCCATTTGTATAGCGCTTATTCCGTCTTCCGGATTAACGCCTGCATGTGCAGACTTTCCGAAAAACTCCATCGTTACCTTCGCTTGCGTCGGTGCGGCTACCGCTATATCGCCTATTGCTCCGTTCGAATCCAGCGCGTAGCCGAATTGCGCTTCTAGTTTTGCTGGATCAAGCGCTCTGGCGCCCTTCAAGCCGGATTCTTCGCCTACTGTAATGACGAGCTGAAGTCGTCCATGAGGAATTTGCTCTTCATTAAGGACACGAATCGCTTCGAGCAGCGCCGCTATGCCTGCTTTATCATCAGCGCCTAGAATCGTAGTGCCGTCGCTTCGAATATATCCGTCGGCGTCCATCTGAGGTCTAACGCCTTTCCCTGGAGCTACTGTATCCATATGACAAGTGAATAACATCGTAGGCACGTTCTCATACCCGTTGGACGCTTCAAACACCGCCAGCAAATTTCCAGCGCCATGGCCGGTAATTTCAGCTGCATGATCCTCTTGCACCGTTAACCCCAACGAGCTCAGCTCCTGCATTAACAGCTTGCTTATTTCGCCTTCATGCTTCGTTTCGCTGTCAACTCGAACAAGCGACATAAATTGATCTACAATTCGATCTTTTGTAATCATTTACGATTCCTCCATCTCATGTTTTCGTATACAATAGAAGAACAAGCCTATTATTGAATGAACAAGTATCATCCTAGTGATTGAAAGGAGCTTCCGCTATATGTATAATCAGCGCTTCATCCGAATTATTGCAATCGTCGTAGTCGTTACGTTGCTTATTACTACATTGCTGGCCGGCGTCGGTTCCCTATTCTTTTAACAAATCGGCAGCACCACAATGAAATTGTTGCAAAAAATAAGGAAGCAGCTGATCAGCCGCTTCCTCGACAGTCAGCGATTGACCCGTTAAGTCATTAAAGGAAGTAACCCCGTATTGCTGTATGCCGCAAGGAACAATTCCGCTGAAGCCATCTATGTCAATGCCTTTCTTAATATTTAGCGCAAAGCCGTGGCTCGTAATGAACCCGCGTCGATTGCGGGCCTTATTAAATTTTATGCCAATCGCCGCTATTTTCTGATCACCTACCCAGACACCTGTATAGGCTGATTTTCTGCCAGCTTCTATACCATGTCCTGCGAGCCAATTGATTATTACTTGCTCAATGCTGCGCAAATAGCCATGTAAATCCAAGCCTGCGGAATCTAAGTATAGGATCGGATATCCCACCAATTGTCCGGGTCCATGGTAGGTAATGTCACCGCCGCGATCAATTTCAAAAAAAGAAATGCCTCGCCTCTGAAGTTCCTCCTTACTTAACAGTAAATGCTCGGGATGCCGATCAGTGCCAATCGTATAGGTTGGCGGATGCTGAAGAAGGAGAAGCGTCTCCGGACGCTCCTCCCTGTCAATTTGCTTTACATATGCTTTTTGAAGCTCCCAAGCCTCAGCATAATTCAGCATCGGGATATAACGGGCATCCAGCTTTTTCAAGCCTTCTGATTTGTCTATTATCGACATGCTGATGACCCCGTTTCTAGTACAGTTTGGTATCAAGCGTATAGCTTTCGATGTTATCCTTCACTCTCTGCATAAAGCGGCCGCATATAACGCCATCCAATATTCGATGATCCAGTGACAAACAAAGATTCGCCATGGAGCGGACCGCAAGCATATCATTGATAACGACCGGACGCTTGACAATCGATTCGAACGTCATAATAGCAGCTTGCGGATAGTTGATAATTGGATTCGTTACGATGGAGCCGAAGGAGCCTGTATTATTAATCGTAAACGTACCGCCGGACATATCTGCCAGCGTCAGCTTTCCTTCGCGGCCGCGGCGGGCCAGATCATCAATCTCTCGGGCTAAGCCAGCGATCGTCTTATGATCCGCATTTTTGATGACCGGAGTGGCAACTGACTCCTCCGTTCCAACGGCCAGTGATATATTGATGTCACGCTTCACAATAATTTTGTCAACTGCCCACATTGAATTCATAATCGGAAAATCTTTAATCGCATTAACAGCAGCTTTAAGGACGAATGCCAAATAAGTCAGATTGATGCCCTCACGCTTTCTGAACTCATCCTTCACCTTGTTGCGAAGCAGTACGAGATTCGTTACATCTACCTCAATCATCATCCAGCCATGCGGAATTTCCGTAACACTCTGCCGCATGTTGCGGGCTATCGTATTACGAACAGGCGATACATCAATAAAATATTCGCCTCGACCAGGTATTAACGAGCCTTGAGTCTCGATTGGCGGAATTGCAGGCATATTCGATAAATGGATGCCTGATGAGCGAACCTGCGATAATGCACTTGTCTCGTTCTCGTCAACAGGCTGTGCAATCTGTGCTCCACCGTTTGCCTTAAAGCTCGCAACGTAAGCGAGGACATCCTTGCGTGTAATGCGTCCACCGAGGCCTGTGCCTGGTACATCAGTCAGTTGGATGCCATGCTCAGCAGCCAACTGCTGTACCGCTGGCGAGTAGCGATTGCGCATTGATTGATCTCCGCTGTCTGAAGCAACTGTCTGCAAGGCTGGTGCATGCTGTGGAGCGTCCGCTTGAAGACCATTCCCGTTAGGGGAAGACTCTCCAGCTTGCGGAGCCGCATCAGATTCTATTAGACATACGGGCGTTCCAACGGGGACAGTTTCTCCGTTGCCTACTAATATTTTCGCTAACGTTCCTGCAACCGTGGACGGCAGCTCGGCTGTCACTTTATCCGTAATTAGTTCACATATAGGCTCATACATTTCTATACGATCGCCCGGCTGCTTCAGCCATTTGTCAATCGTTGCCGATACGAGCGATTCCGCCAGCTGCGGAATTACTATCTCTACAATCGGTTTCATTCATCTATCATCTCCCATGCAGCCGAGTTGTCCGCTGCCTAGTATAGCGCCAAATGACGCATAGCTTCTTTTACTTTTTCCTTGTTCAACAAGAAAAACTTTTCTCCTGGCGGATTAATCGGCATCGCAGGTACATCCGGACCGCAGAGCCTCATAATTGGGGCATCCAGCTCATATAACAGCTCCTCGGCTATTATAGCCGATACCTCTGCGCCAATGCCTCCGGTCTTATTATCCTCATGAACGATTAACACTTTGCCGGTCTTGCGAACAGCTGTCAGAATTGCTTCTTTGTCTAGAGGCTGCAGCGTTCTAAGATCAAGAATATGTGCGCTTATTCCTTCTTCGGCAAGCTCCGCAGCAGCCTGCTCAACGAAATAAAGCGGCAGACTGTAGCCTATAACCGTTATGTCCTCACCCTCGCGCAGCAGATTAGCCTCGCCTATCGGAACGGTATAATCAGCTTCAGGCACCTCGCCTTTGATAAGCTTATAGCTCTTCTTATTCTCGAAGTATAGAACCGGGTCAGGATCGCGCACAGCGGCCTTCAACAGCCCTTTGGCGTCATAAGGACGATATGGGGCAACAATTTTCAATCCTGGCGTGCCAAAAAATACGGATTCCGGACATTGCGAATGATAAAGACCGCCAAAAACTCCTCCACCGATCGGAGCTCGAATAACGACGGGACAATTCCAATCATTGTTTGAGCGGTACCTTATTTTCGCCGCTTCACTAATAATCTGATTCGTTGCAGGAAACATAAAGTCGGAATATTGCATTTCCGCTATCGGCTTCATTCCGTACATAGCAGCGCCGATCGCAACTCCTGCTATCGCGGATTCCGCCAGCGGTGTATCAAGGGCGCGCATTTCGCCAAACTGCTCCAGCAGTCCTTTTGTAGTCGTAAATACGCCGCCCTTGACGCCGACATCCTCGCCAAGTACAAATACGTCCTCATCACGTTCCATCTCTTCCTTCATCGCCAGACGAATCGCATCAATATACTCGATAACTGCCATTAGCGGATACCTCCCTGCTCATCGTCTCCAGCGTACACATGAAGCAGCGTCGATTCCGGTGTTGGGAATGGCGCATTATCTCCATATGCTGTCGCGTCATCAAGCATTGCTCGAATTGTCAAGTGCAGCTCTGCGTCAAGCTCCTCATTCCATATTCCGCAATCGGTTAAGTATTGCTTGAATCTTGGAATGCCATCCTTCGCGCGATGCTCATCAACCTCTTCCTTTGTTCGATATGCGAGATCATTATCCGAGGTAGAATGCGGCGATAAGCGATACATCATCGCCTCAATTAAGGTTGGGCCTTCGCCTGCAACTGCGCGCTCACGAGCTTCCTTTACGACACGATACACTTCAAGCGCGTCATTTCCGTCTACCTGCAGCCCTGGAAAACCATAGCCGAGGGCACGATCAGCTACCCTGCCAGCAAGCTGTTTACGAATAGGTACAGAAATCGCGTATTGATTATTTTCACACATCAATATAACAGGCAGCTTATGCACGCCCGCAAAGTTGCAGCCCTCATGAAAATCGCCTTGATTGCTGGACCCTTCGCCAAAGGTTACAAAGCTGACGACTGGCTGCTTCTTCATTCTGGCAGCATAGGCAATGCCGACAGCATGAGGCACCTGAGTCGTCACAGGACTGGAGCCGGTAACGATTCGCAGCCGCTTCGAACCGAAATGTCCAGGCATTTGGCGGCCGCCGCTGTTCGGATCCTCCGCTTTCGCGAATACAGACAGCAGCAGCTCGCGAAGTGTCATACCAACGGACAGCACGAAGCCATAATCCCGGTAATAGGGAAGAAAATAATCTTTATCTCTATCTAACGCAAATGCTGCTGCAACCTGCGCGACCTCTTGGCCAATACCAGATACGTGAAAGTTAATTTTGCCTGCACGCTGCAAAAGCAGCATACGTTCATCAAATTTTCTGGCGGTCAGCATCATTTTATACATTTCAATCGCTTGTTCATCACTAAGACCTAATTGTGTATGCTGAAAGCTTTGTCCAGTTGATGTGGATGGGGTCATAATATACGCCTCCTTATAGCAGCTATTAAAACCTGGTACTAAGACTTGCTCTTATATATTATAACTCTTTTCGGCATAAAAAGAAAAGTCGGTCATTTAGAAAGATATCGACCGGCCGTCTACCGCCAGCATCGCTTCGCCGAGCGCCTCAGCAAGCGTCGGATGAGGATGGATCATCTGGCCAACCTCCCATGGTGTAGCGTCCAATACGCTTGCGAGCGCTGCCTCCGATATAAGCTCTGTCGCATGCGGTCCAATCATATGTACGCCGATTATGTCGTTCGTCTCCGAATCGGCAACAACCTTAACGAATCCATCCGTGTCTCCAAGAACTAGGGCCTTGCCAATGGCTGCAAAAGGAATTTTGCCGATTTTCACATCGAAACCCTTTTCTCTGGCAGCCTTATCTGTCCATCCATAAGAAGCGATTTCCGGTCTGCCATAAATGCATCGAGGTATAAGATGGGCTTCTGTTTTGGACGTCTTCAAACCGCATATGTGATCAGCTGCCGCCAAGCCCTCATGTGCAGCCGCATGAGCAAGCTGAACGCCGCCTATGCAATCGCCGATCGCATAAATATGAGGCTCGCTCGTCTGACCGAAGCTATTCACCTCAATAGCGTCACCAATTGTACGAATATCGGTATTTTCCAATCCCATGCCTTTAATATTCGGCTGTCTTCCAACTGAAATAAGCAGCTTGTCCGCTGTTAAAGCAAGCTCCTCGCCAGTCGCAGCGTTAATCCTTATGCTTGCTTGGCCGTTTTGGCTAGAATAGCTGTCTGTCTTAATGACAGCACCAATATGCACCTCGACGCCGCGCTTCCTAAGCAGTCTTGTCATTTCTGCGGCAACCTCGGCATCTTCAGAAGGAAGAATAGCAGGTCCTGCTTCGATCAAAACAACCTTTACTCCGAAATCATTAAGCAGCGAAGCCCACTCTACCCCGATAACGCCGCCGCCAACGATAATAATCGATGAAGGAAGCTCCTCCATCACCAACGCCTCGTCGCTTGTTAATATATATTGACCGTCAGGAGTCAAGCCAGGCAATGTGCGCGGCTTAGAGCCTGTCGCAATAATTAGATTCGTTGAAACGACCGATTCCATCTCTCCATCCGCCAGCTCAACAGCTAATGAACCGCTGCGAGGCGAGAAAATGGATGGACCGATAACCCGTCCTTTGCCGTGAATAATCTGAATGCCATGCTTCTTCATTAAGCTCTGCAAGCCTTTGTGCAGTTGGTCAACCGTTCCGTTCTTACGGGCATGAACCTTCTCATAGTTGACACTTACTGCTCCATCCGCCACCGTAATTCCATAGGAAGCCGCCTCAAGCAAGGTTGCATAAACCTCTGCGCTGCGAAGCAATGATTTGCTCGGAATGCATCCTTTATGCAAGCAGGTGCCTCCCAGCTTGTCCATTTCTACAATAGCTACTGATTTTCCGTTCTGCGCTGCGCGAATGGCAGCTGTATAACCGCCCGGTCCTCCACCTAGAATAGCAACATCCACCGTAATTGCCATAGCCACACACTCCTGTAGTTATTTATTCATATATGTATATGTACACGCAAAACGGCTCTCGCCGCTTGTTTTAATGCTTATACCCGCCTATCTGCCCATAACAGCAGCATGTCTAATGCGCGTTCATTCTAATCTATTGTAACTGTTTTCGCCCAAGTTTTCATCGCTCTTTTGCGAAATAGACACAGCCTTCATAAAAAGGTATGATAGAAAAGACTGTATATACATATGACAAGGGGAAATATTACTATTATGAAGCTCGTTATTCAACGACTAATTGCAGTACTTATATTGGTCATTCCTGGTCTGCTTGCTTGCTTCGGCTTTCTTCGGATGAAAAATGCCATCTTCGATTACATTGCAGATATAGGCAATGACGCCATTGTCCACAGCTTTAATTGGCTTTCTTTTTTGCTTGGCTTAGTCATGTTCGGAGCCGGAGCTGGCTTCATCGGCGGCTGGATCTTTTTCCGTGACCGCAAACGTAACTATGTAGCCCCTCGCTTCAAGAAGAAACGTCCGCGTCCTCAGAAGCCGCAAGTTTAAAAATCATACTACTTGTATAAAAATGGTATAATAAGTTAATATATGTTGGGAGACAAAATTTAAAAGAGGTGATATGAGCATGGGGTTAGACGTATATTTGAATTTTAATGGCAACACTAGAGAAGCTGTTCAGTATTACGCAAAAGTTTTTCAAACGGATGAACCAAAAATTATGACGTTCGGGGATGTTCCTCAGGACCCCTCTCACCCGATCCCAGAGGAAGCAAAATCACTAGTTATGCATACAAATATTACGATTTTAGGCAGCAAAGTGATGTTCTCCGACGTATTTCCAGGCATGCCGTTTCAACAAGGCAATAACATCAGTATCTCACTCACAACGAATAATGAGGAGCAGCTAAAGGATTGGTTCCTTCAGCTAAAGGATGGCGGTAAAGTTGTTATGGAGCTTCAAGAAACGTTTTGGGCTAAGCTTTACGGAGGGGTAGTTGATAAATTCGGCATCGAATGGCAGTTTAACTGCGAAAAGTAAGTAAGCAGCATATGTCCATTGCATAAAAAGCCGAGACTGTATTCACAGTCTCGGCTTTTTATTAATTAGCCTATGTCGTCATTTTCCTTGCATAATCAAGTGAGATCTCACACTCCATTGATTTCCCTGCGAGGAATCGCTTCATGTCATCCATAACTGATCTCGTTACGACTAAACGTCGATCTACTGTTGGACCGCCCATATGCGGCATGAGTATAACATTATCAAACTCCATCAGCTTATGTCCTGCCGGCAGCGGCTCAACCTCGTACACATCTAAAAATGCGTTGATTTTGCCTTTCTCCAACACACGGCATAATGCTTCTTCATCAATAACCGCGCCGCGGGCTGTATTGATGAGCAGCGAGCCTTCTGGCATGCTGTTCATCATCTCTTCTGTTATAAGATGATAGTTTTCCGGCGTCATACCGCTATGAATGGATACGATATCGCAGGTTGCGAATATTTCCGCTAAATCAGCCTTCTTCATCCCATGGCGATCCAATTCCTCTTGCGCAATATGACGCGAAAACACTTTTAACTCCGGATGAAACGGTTTAAGCATTTCCACGACAATCTTGGAAATCATTCCGTATCCGACAATGCCTATTTTTTTATTAAGAAGTCCTTTATTATAGAAGCCGTTCGGCCAACGTCCTTGCTTCAATTCTGTTGAAAACCTTGGAATATCTCGCAGCGAAGCTAATGCATATGCAATTACGCTCTCAGCTACCGATTCAGCGAACACATTGTTCCCGCTCACAACCCGAATTCCTTTTTCATAAGCCGCGTCAGACACATAAGGACGAACTGTACCGCCGGTATGCGCAATTAAGCGCAGCTTATTCGCACCCTTCAGCACCTCTTCATCGATACAAGGCGTTCCCCAGCCTGTAACCGCGATATCAACATCCTTCAAGCGGTCACGCAGCTGCTCTGTCGTAAATTGCTCGCTGTCGCTTTCATTCCAGGATACGTCGCCTATTTCTTGCAATGCCGTTACCAGCTCATCATTAAAAAAAGTATAAAAGACACGGTTTTTCGGCATCGTTACTAAAATCTTTACTCTCTCCACAATATTCTCCGCCTCTCATATTTAAACACTCCATAGTTTCATATTACATTAATATCATTAAATTTAGAATCATTACGCATTTATCGACAAATAAAAGACCGCCTATCAGAGAGTACCAGAGTACTCCTGATAGGCGGTCGTCTGTGAATTTGCTTAAATGACTCGCTTAACCTCCTTTTCATGCAATGTTTTAATATAGTTCTCAATCACCCTCGCAAGCTGGTCAGGCACCTCAATCAAACTCATATGTCCGACATTCTCGAACGATATTTCAGAGGTATGCGGATACTCAAAGGTTGTTTCGGATTCATGTTCATCCGACAAGCAGAAAGATGCATCCGGAGGAATCACTTCATCATCTGTTCCGGCAACCATTAATACGGGAAAAGATGCGTTAGAGAGCACCTTGCTTCGGTCCGGTCTGACCATCATTCCCTTCAGTGTTCGTATTGCGCCTTCAGGATTCATTTTCTCACCTATTGCTATCACTCTCTCCACTTCTTCGTCCAGCTTATCAAGCCTCGATTCAGAGAACAGCTTCGGGACAATGTCTCTCATATAAGCAGCCATTCCTGCTTCACGTATCGCGTCAATGTCCTGCATCCGTTTCCTCATCATCTCTTCCGAATCAGAGGAAGCTGTTGAATGAATAAGACCGAAGCCGGATAGTCTGTCCTCATAGCTGTCAGCAAAGGCAAGCGTTACATATCCTCCTAAGGAGTGACCGAGCATAACAGCTTTACCTATCTGAAGCTCATTCATTAAAGCGGCTATATCATCCGCCATTGTTTCCATTGTATATATGCCATTCGGAACTGAGGTTTCGCCATGGCCCCTCAGCTGCGGCATAATTAGGCGATAATTATCGCTTAATCGCGAGCACATTTTATGCCAGTAATGAGAGGAACCGCAGAAGCCGTGCAGTAGAACAATTGTGTCGTCATTCTTCCTTCCGCATTCTTCATATACCATATCGATGCCGTTAAGGTGCACAACTTGTTTCTCCATCCCAAACACCAACCTTCTCATTATAAATTTAATGTATTGCAGTTTCTTAAACGATCGGGATGAGCTTGAAACATTTATTTATTACTCGCAGTCTTTCTTCCATATATAGACTCATTTTTCGATTCTGTTATGTAGAAGTTTATTATAAAAACTGTTTCTATCTCCGCAAATACGGTTAATGAAATAACAAGCAAGCGATTGCGAGAGAGGAGTGATACCAATGTTAGGATGGGCATTAATCTTCTTCATATTGGCTATTGTCGCAGGAGTGCTGGGCTTTATAGGCATCGCTTCTACATTAGCAGGCATAGCAAAGATTTTATTCGTCGTTTTTATCATTCTATGTATTGCCTCTCTAATTTTTGGCAGAAAGCGCGCGATGTAGCCCTATGGTACAGCAGAAATCAAGGCGTATAAAAAGGGAATTCGAACAGAGACAAAGGAGGAATAAACATGAACCACATTGCTGATCTAACTAAAACGAAGGTGCATACGGTTGACAGCATTACCGAAGTACAGGAGCAAGTATATCGTTTTGAGCGAGAAGGTTACTCATTGGATCATATTTACGTATTGACTCATGACAAGGACAGAACGAGTCGCATTGCCGAAAATACGGATGCAGCTAAAATCGGAATCGCTGAAGAAGGTTTTGGGACGACACTCGCTAATATATTCCGTTCCACAGGTCAGGAGCTTCGTTCCAAGATGAGATCGCTTGGTGTATCCAGCTATGAAGCAGATCGCTTGGAGGCAGAAATGGACAGAGACAAAATTCTCGTTATTGCATGGGGCGGCAAAACGTATACCGAAGAAGACTATGACCCTGCTATTTATTATTACCCCCAATCCATGCTTTAAATCGATAGACTCAGCCTATTGCATACAAAGGCCTATCCTTTAGGGTAGGTCTTTGTACTATGATAGAATGAGATCAGGAGAAGGGAAGCTCCAGTCGAAATTTCTTAGCGTATCAATATACAATAATAGATAAGGAGCCTGCCCATGAGTATTATAATTGTCGATGATAATGAAACGAATCAGCTTATTATAAAAACGATACTTAACAAGGCTGGCTACCATGATCTGAGCGCAGTCTCCTCAGCCGCAGAACTGTACCGTCTGTTAGGGATCGATTCTGCAATGGGTAAAAATAATAGCGTTGAGTTAATATTGATGGATATGATGATGCCCGACATAGACGGTATTGCCGCTTGCAGAGTGCTTCAAAGCGATGATCGATACAGAGATATACCCATCATATTCGTGACTGCAGTAGGCGACTCTAACAAAATGGCCGAAGCTCTTGACGCAGGAGCCAGTGATTATGTCATGAAGCCAATTAATCGGATGGAGCTGCTGGCGAGAATACGTTCAGCCTTAAGACTGAAGAAAGAAATTGATTGGCATAAGGAAAGAGATATTAAAATGAAGAACAAGCTGGAGCTTGCCAAGCAAGTACAGCTAAGTGTATTAAGCAAGCCAATCGATGACGAGAATGTACTCATAAGCGCACTCTATAAGCCCTCTTATGAGCTGGCCGGAGATTTCTATGCATGGTATCGGATTGATAAACATCGTTATGGGGTTATTTTGCTTGATATGATGGGACATGGCATTTCCTCTTCTTTGGTGTGCATGTACATATCCTCCGTGCTAAGAGATACCATTACGCGTATTTCTGATATGGAGCAGGTCATGCATGAGCTTAATCGATATATGAATCAAATTCAATTTCAAGATGAGCTGATCAACTATTATTTCACAGCTATCTATCTCGTCCTTGACACAGAGGAAAAATGGATTGAATATGTGAACGCCGGGCATCCGCCGGGACTTGTATATATGGATGATCAAATTATTCCGCTTGAAGCATGCTGCAGCGCAATCGGTTTATTCGACACTCTTCAGGTAAGTAAAGGAAAGCTGCATTATAAGAAGGATATCTCAATCGCGCTTTATACGGACGGTCTTACAGATTGTTTAGACAATGGCAATGAAATTCCACTAGAGGTGATCAGTGACTTGCTGGCGAATTGCAATCGCCTTGAGCCAGCGGAGCTTGTTAAGGAGATATTGCCTGATTCCCTAAATAGCGGCCAGAAAGACGATATTTGTTTAGTCACGCTTCAAACGAAGTCCTAATGTCATAGTATGAATGTAAATTTTGAATTGCACCTGATTCATATGCAGCGTATATGGGTAAAGGATGCTATAAGGCAGATATCACTATTGGAGGTACATGCTAATGAAGAATATCATTCTTATAGGTTATTTATTCGGCAGTCTCCTGGTCCAATCGCCTGCATCCGATGTCTCTGTACGGGATGACATTCCCGCCCATGAACCGCATACCGCAGTGCATTTCACGCTGGATTCCATTAATGGTGTAACACTCTATGATGACCCAACAATGGTGCTGGAGAAGAAAGGAAAGCCTCTTCGCCTGTCGAACGACATCCAATTCGATGAAATCGAGATTTATGAGTATGCAGACATGACTATTGCTTTTCGCGACGATATGATTGAATATGTTCACATTTCTTGTGATGCGGATTCCATTACATTGGACGATCATACTGTGCCTGTAACGCTTGCCGCACTGAAATCCGCGCTTGGCAAGCCTGATTTTACTGCTGAAGACGGCATTGTATATCAACGCGGGAAAGCATTATTGAAGCTTTTTATTGACCCCGCTTCAGGCGAACTGCAATCCATCTCATATTATCATATCGCCGCTGTGTAAAGGCTAGCGTTATAAGCTTTCGCCGGTTCTCTTTGGTAAAAGCTCGTTACGAGGTGAATTATTTGTTATGATTTATTAAATAAGTTGAATCGGAGTGAAGTTAATGGCAGTTAATCAATTCCATGTTGAGCAAGCAGAAACGAAAGATGCGTATATTTTATACGTTAGCGGGGAGTTGGATCTTTCCGTCGTTCCGCAATTCCGTTCCATTTTGGGCAGTATAGTAAACCTGACGAATAAAAGTCTGATACTCAATTTAAAAGACCTGAAATATATCGACAGTACAGGCATCGGAATTATCGTTTCCGTATTAAAAATAAGAGACAGCTTGAAAGCACCCTTTCTCGTGCAGGACATACCGCCTCCTGTTAAAAGATTATTTGATTTAACCGGTATTTCGGGATATTTGACAGAAGGGGTAGAGAACTGAGTATGCGAGAAATTCGTTTGCAAATTCCTTCCCATGCGGATTATATAGATGTTGTCAGGATATGTCTTTACGGCATAGCGTCCAAACTAGGGTTCTCGTATGAAGATATTGAGGATATGAAGGTGGCTGTATCAGAGGCGTGCAACAACGCTGTACTTCATGGGCTGAAGTCTTCAGCTGATGCTCACACCGCTATTGACATTAGCTTTGTAACAGACAATACCTCTCTCATTGTAACGGTTAGAAATGACGGCCCTGCTTTTGTATATACCGATGCGTTAGAGAAGGCCGCTCCTCTACCAGCCGGCAAGATTAGCGAGCTGCCTATCGGCGGATTAGGCATATACCTCATGCAGGCGCTTATGGATGAAGTTGCTGTACATACGACAGAGAGAGGCAATGAAGTCGTCATGACGAAATATATCCCATAATTTCACGGCGGCTCTATGCTACGCCCAGATATCATTAAGAAACGCTAATGCCCCTCCGAACAGGCATTAGCGTTTCTTCTTGGTTCATCGGTTATTCCCTATTTACATTGCTCTGAACGAGTCTTTTCCGATAAATCCGCTCACATGGCATCAGCTCTTCATAGTGGGTTTTGAAAGGCGAAAGTAAAGTCTCCTTGCTTCCAATACCTAGAAAACCTCGCTGGGTGAGACTTTCATGGAATAAGTTGTACACGCGATGCTGCAGGACGGTATCGAAATAGATAAGAACATTGCGGCATAGAATGACATGAAACTCATTAAAGGTGCTGTCAGTTGCAAGATTATGCTGAGCAAAAACAATATTGTCAGATATCGCCGGTTTGAAATATGCATGCTCTTGATCTGTCGTATAGTATGCAGAAAATTCCCTATTGCCGCCAGCTAATTGGTAGTTTTTCGTAAAGCTTTGCATACGCTTTAGTTGGAATCTCCCCCGCTTAGCCTGCTCTATAACCTGCTCATTCATATCCGTAGCATAAAGCTTTGTTCGATCCAGCAGTCCTTCTTCATGGAGTAATATGGCCATGGAATAAACCTCTTCCCCTGTCGAGCAGCCTGCATGCCATATGCGAAGCTCAGAATAGGGTCTAAGCAGCGGAACGATCTCTTGGCGAAAAGCTCGAAAAAAGGATTGATCACGGTACATTTCTGTCACGTTTATTGAAAAATCATTCAATAGCGTCTTCATAAAACTGGCATCATGAAGCACTTTTTCTAGCAATGCCGTTATCGTCGGCAAGCCTTCCGCATTCATTCGATTCCTTATTCGGCGCTGTAATGAAGATCGCAAGTAATGGCGAAAATCAAAGCCATATACTCGGTAAATGCCTTCAAGCAGCAGGTTAATTTCTATGCTTTCCAGCTCATTCAGCACGCTGGAATCATTCCGCTCGTGAGGATAGAAATGATCCCTCATGATTGCCCCACCTGCTTCGTTAACCATACTCTCATTAGCGAGAAGAGCTGATCCATTTGAAGCGGCTTGCTTATATAATCGGATGCACCTGCTTCCAAACATTTATCACGGTCGCTTTTCATCGCCTTTGCGGTTAAGGCTATGATTGGCATATTCCTCAGCTGCGGAAGCTCACGGATAGCTTTCATCGTTTCAAAGCCATCCATGACAGGCATCATAATATCCATTAATATAAGGTCAATTTCCGGATCAGCATGCAGCAGCTCCATGCAACGCTTGCCGTTCCCGGCTACGATAACATCCATCCCCTTATTCTCCAACGCTTTAACAAGTGCATATACATTCCTCGCGTCATCTTCAGCCAGGAGCACTCTTTTTCCTTTGAACAACAACTCCTCATGCCCATTAATAGCTCGTGCTGCTGCACTGCTGTTAGAGTCTGCTTGTTCCCAACCCATAAGTACATGCGAATCTTCTTCTATTGAAGCTGCTGCCTCAAGCTGAGCTTGCTGTACTGAATGGCGTCTGCCATTCAGTAAGTTAGGCAAGTAGAGGGTAAAGCAGCTGCCTTCGTTCGGCGTACTGCTAAGCGCAATATTGCCATCTAGCAGCTTGGCAAATTCATTACTGATCGACAAGCCTAAGCCCGTCCCGCCATATTGGCGATTTGTTTTGCCGTCTACCTGTTGGAAAGCTTCGAAAATAAGCTGCTGTTTATTTAAAGGAATGCCGATTCCTGTATCCGTAACAGAGACGGCGAGCACCCTCTCTCCGCTGTACATCGGCAGCCACTGATCGACCTCGATCGGTGAAGCCCAGTCTAGTCTCATCGTTACAGAGCCTTGCTCGGTAAATTTAAACGCGTTCGACAACAGATTTTTTATAATTTGCTGCAGCCGCTGTCCGTCTGTATGCCATATTGCCGGCAGCCCAGATTCCATATGAATATGGAAGGGAAGCCCTTTATTTTCCGCGACATGATCAAAGCTAAGTCGGATCAGCTCTGGAATTTCAGTCAGGTTAACCTCATCAATATTCAGGACAGCCTTACCGGCTTCTATTTTAGATAAATCGAGAATATCATCAATCAGCTTTAGCAAATCGTTGCCAGACGCATAAATGACCTTGGCATATCCCTGTTCATCCTCCGTCAAAGTTCCATTGTCATTATCCGATAACAGCTGTGATAATATTAAAATGCTGTTCAATGGCGTTCGGAGCTCATGAGACATGTTTGCAAGGAAATTCGTTTTATACTCCGAGCTTTGTTTTAATCGTGCTGAATAGTCCTCAAGCTCCCGCTTCGTTTTCTCTAATTCCTTCGTCTTCTGCTGCGCATATAGATTTTGCTCTTCAAGATGCTCTGTCGTCATGCGCATTTCTTCTTGCTGCATTTGCAGCTCCTCGGATTGCGTCTGCAGCTCCTCCGTTTGAGCCTGCAGTTCCTCAGTCAGCATCTGCGATTCACTAAGCAGTCTTTCCACTTCCATTCGACCAGCTACATTAATGACGGCAATTCCGAAATCCTGTGCAATCTCCTCAAGCAGCTTCAAATGCTCTGAAGTGAATGATTCGATGGAAGCGAATTCAACGACAGCTTCAACTTTGCCCTCATATTCGATTGGGACAATTAATATGCTTTGCGGAACTGTCTGTCCAAGTCCAGTCGTAATGACAGCATGATGCTCCGGCATTTGGTTCAACAGAAAAAATCGTTTGTCCTGAGCGCTTTGCCCTACGAGGCCTTCACCAATCTTAAAGCTGGATCTGCCTCCCTCTTCTCCTTGGCTGGCATAGGCAGCGATTCTGACTAAGCGTTGTCCTTCATGGCTTTCTTTGCGAATATAAAACACACCATACGATGCCCCAATCATCGGCGCTACCTTAGACAGGAAGGATTGAGCCAGCGTAGGCAGATCACTAATGCCCTGGTTCATCGTAGCTACCTCGGCAACTCTTGATTGAATCCAGTTTTGTGATTCCAGGCTGGCCAACAGTTTATTCGTCGCTTCACCTAAATCTCTTATTTCATCATTTGTTTTTACTTGAATTCTTGTCGTTAAGTCGCCGCCGGCTGAAGCGATATTAGTAATCGTGTTCGACACTTGCTTAATCGTACGCACGATTAAGCCGGATACGAAAGCAACGATTATAAAAGCGATGATCGTAACCACAAACAGTAAAATATATATGCTTAACGTTAATAGCCGATTTCTATTCTCTAGCTCTAAAATTCGAAGCTTAGTCGATTGAATTTCTTTGTCACGGAGCGATTCAAATTTCTCGGGAAGATCATTAATTGATGGCTTACTGCTATTCGCCTGTAAAAAAGCGCTGAGCGCCTCTTCATCTCCGTTCCTCTTCATTTCGATTGTCGGCTCCGCAACCTCTTTTACCCAGCTTTGGATTGCGAATTTAACTTCCTCAAGCTCTCTATGCGTGTTGGGATTATCAGACAAATAGGTATAAAGACTATTATAATTAACTTCCCATTGAGTTTTCCCGGTATTATAAGCTTCCAAATAGTCTTCTTCACCGGTAAGCAAATAGCCGCGTTGCCCATTCTCCATACTTACAGCATCAAACCGTACAGCGGCAATGGAATGATGAGCTTCGATATCAAGGCTCGTCATCGCAGCTACCTCATCCTGAAGAGCAGCCATTCGATCTGTTACAATAACGATAGAAGCTCCTAAACAGCAAATGATAAGAAAGTATCCAATGGCAATTTTACTGCGAATCGTAAACTTTAATTTTGTCAGCATTCAATTCTCCTTTTCCAGCTGTTATTTTTGAGCAATTCTAGTATACCATTCTCTTCCGAAAGTCTCTTCCTGTTTCAGAACCATTTCTTAGGGGTAACTAGGAATAAAAGAGGAAGTGATGCCTAATGGATATTTTCATTCAAGTCAGTATTGGTATAATTGCGATTGCCTTTGTTATTCTTATATTTTCAATCATTCAAACGATAAATGTGCTCAAATCAACGCTTGAGGAGCTGCGATTATCAATTGGTCAGCTAAGAGTTGATGTATCGCAAATTACGGTCGATATGAAAGAAGCCATTCACCATACTAATGCGATGACGCTGGACGTTCGAACGAAGCTGAACTCCCTTGATACAGTATTCGCTGCGGCTAATGATATGGGTACTGCGATGCGCAGCATCACCGCTCCCGTTAAGGAAGCTGCTGCCGGCTTATTGCCTTCCAATAATAAAAAACGATTACGTGCTGTAAAAGCTAAACGTGAGAAGCCCGAAGCCGACACAAATCGAATTGCCAGCGCAGTCATTGACGGCTTGTTATCCTCCATACGTATTTGGAACAAAATGAGAAGAACATAACCTGCTTTACTATTTGTTATAAAGAGAGGACCGATTGCCGTGAAAAAACAATATGTCAGTTTAACCATCCCAGCACAAGCAGCTTTTATCGATATTGTTAGATTAACGCTATATGGAGTAGCCTCCAAAGCAGGGTTCTCCTACGAGGAAATCGAAGATATGAAGGTAGCAGTTTCAGAGGCGTGCAATAATGCTGTACTGCATGCTTACGATGAGCACTTGCAAGGAATGATAGAGATTGCCTTCGAAGTTGAACTCGATACAATATGTATAGCTGTAAAAGATTCAGGCAAAAGCTTTCAATATGAGCAAGTTGTCAGCAAATCGGCTGCTTTGCACAATATTTCGTTAAGCGAAGCAGTTACGGGCGGACTAGGTATTTTTATGATGAATGCCTTAATGGATAACGTCGAAATTCGTACCGAGCTAGGTACGGAGGTGATTTTAACAAAGCGAATTGGCAGGAAAGAGGGGATGTTATGAATTTGCATTCATCCTGCTTGAATCAGCAGCAAGCTTTAGAAAAAATGAAAATATACAGTGAAACTAACTGCAATGATACAGCAACCCAATTATTGAATCATTATGAATCTATTGTGAAAATGGCCGCAGCGAAAATGTCTCGCAATCGACCAGATCTATACGAGGATCTTTATCAGGTCGGACAGCTCTGCATGCTCCGGCTGTTCAAGCAATATGACCAATCGCGAGAAACTCCGTTTGAAGGCTATGCTGTAAAAAGTGTTATCGGTCATCTCAAAAACTATTTGCGTGATAAATCCTGGTACATACAGGTGCCTCGGCGAATAAAGGAGAAAGGACTGCTAGTGCAAAAAGCAATCGATGAATTAACTGTAGCCTTGCAGCGGTCGCCTTTAGTCGAAGAAATCGCTCAGCATTTGGAACTGACTGCTGAAGAAACGATTGAGGTGCTTTCCTCTCGCGAGTCCTATCACTATGTTTCACTAGATACACCGCTTTCCAATGATGGGGACAGCGCAACAATGGGCGATCTAATCGACTCGGAAAGCGATGATTATAACGCTGTAGTCGCAAGGCTCGATCTTAAGGAAGCGATGGAACAATTAAAAGAAGAGGAACAAACCGTTCTTATGCTCTCGTACATAAAAGGAGAATCGCAGCGGAATATAGCAGAAAAGCTTGGCGTCTCCCAGATGAGCATATCTAGAATACAACGGCGGGCTATAGAAAAGCTGAAATCATTGTTAGACGATCAAAACGATCATTCTTCCTCTTAATATACTTGGACAAGCTCCCGACAGTATTTCATGTAATGGAATAGGCTGGGAGCTTGTCTATGTGTATATTAAATGATGGATTGGTTGGACGCTGCCAATCGTCTGCTGATACTGACTTGCAGACTTAGACATTGTTCCGCGTTGAAACACAAATACGGCGATACAGGATGCTCCTGCTCGCCGTATTTGCAGCTAATGCGCTATATGCCGCAGCTTCATATGATAACTCTACAACAAAGGTTCTTACATCTTCGGATCATTCATCGACCCGGACATTTTATCCTTAAGTTCATCCTTCGTCGTTATTAAAGAATCCTTTATCGTTTCATTTGATTCCTTCGCATGCTGAGCTAGATCAATGGCCTCTTCCTTCACATTAGCTACCAGTTCCTTCGTAGATTCGCTTACAGTCGATGCGATATCTTTCGTTTTGTCACAAAAGGCATGAAAGCCCTCTGAGATTTCTTGTCTCAGCTTAGCTCCCGATTTAGGCGCAAATAACAGAGCAGCAGCAGCGCCAATCGCGCCTCCTACAATCGTCCCCAACAGCATACCATTACCTGTATTTTCTTTTTGCATAACAATCTCTCCTTCTCATAGCTATTTGTGTTCTTAGACCATAGGAATAACAACTGCTTATTCATTCTTAACCCTTTTTTATCGAGTTGAATCAAAAATCCGCTTCTCAATTGGATATACTGCCTTCCAATTAAGAAGCGGATTTTTACAAACCCTTATGCTATTTATCCAAGCTTACGTTAGCTTAGCTCACCTTATGCTCAATCCGCAGCTTGTCCGCCACCATCGCGATGAACTCGCTATTGGTTGGCTTGGATTTGCTGATGTTGATTGTATAGCCAAACAGGTGGCTGATGCTGTCGATGTTGCCGCGTGTCCAAGCGACTTCGATAGCGTGGCGGATAGCACGTTCGACACGGGATGGTGTCGTTTTGAACTTCTCGGCGATTGCCGGATACAAGGTTTTCGTAATTGCGCCAAGAATCTCAATATTGTTGTAAACCATCGTGATCGCTTCACGCAAATACTGGTAACCTTTAATATGCGCAGGTACACCAATCTCATGAATAATGCTTGTAATATTAGCATCTAGATTTTTTACTTTGGCAATTGGCACTACATTTGATTTCATTACAGAAGATGTGCTGCTATATGTCGCAGAGGATGAGAAAGTAGCATTTCCTGCAAGCTGACGAATACGATTAGCTAGCACCTCCATATCGAAAGGCTTTAATATATAATAGGATGCACCAAGCTGTACGGCTTTCTGCGTAATATTTTCCTGACCAAAAGCCGTTAGCATAATGATTTTTGGCATCGGGTTCAGATTCATATCCTTTAGCCGCTCAAGCACGCCAAGACCATCTAAATGCGGCATAATAATATCTAAAATTAAAACATCTGGCACATTTCTCGAATCCTCAAGATGACGAATAACCTCTTCCCCGTTGTATGCCACACCACTTACACTCATGTCGCTTTGCTCGGATATGTATTCCGATAACAGACTAGTAAATTCTCGGTTGTCATCTGCTAATAATACTTCAATTTTATGCAAATTATAGTCCTCCTTTTTTTTCAATCAAAGTAACGTTCACATGTTGTCTGCTTTAGACTTTCGACATCATCGTATCAATTCCTTCTGTCGAATGTTACTTTTCTAGATTTTTTTCTTTCTTTTCGGTATAATAAAGAATTTGTAACAATTTATGATTTCGTTCTATTTTTTTCGACTTTTCTCACATTATTCAAATAAGAATAAGAAAAGCTGCCTCATGTCTGAGACAGCATACTCCTAAGTTATACAGCTTCATTCAATTGTTTCGTTGTAGACTTCATCAATACTCCTGCATCCTGCAGCATCCATTCGATAAAGCATCCATAGCCTGAGGAAGGATCATTTACAAATACATGTGTAACAGCGCCAATCAGCTTCCCATTCTGAATAATCGGACTGCCTGACATTCCTTGCACAATACCGCCGGTTTTGCTTATCAGACGCTTATCCGTAATCTTGATAACCATGCCTTTCGTTGCTGGACTTGCTTGCCTCGATACATGCGAAATTTCAATATCGAAGCGCTCCACCTTTTGTCCATTTACGACCGTAAGAATATGAGCTGGTCCTTCCTTGACGTCCTCAGCAAATGCTACAGGAATTGCTTTACCATTGTAGCTATTCTTCGGACTTTCATTCATTTTCCCGAAAATCCCGAAAGAGGTATTACGCTCGATATTACCAAGCACCTTACCCTCTTTTATGAAGGTTGCTCTTTTCTCGCCAGGCTCGCCTGATTGACTTTTGTTTATTGAAGTTACACTTGACTGCAAGATCTGACCTTCACCGACTTCAATTGGGGTTTGCGTATCCATATCCGTTATAACATGACCTAATGCTCCGTAAACACCTTGATCTGGCGCATAAAATGTTAAAGTGCCTACGCCTGCAGCTGAATCTCTAATATACAATCCTAATCTCCACGCTTTATCTTCTGCATCAAATACTGGTCTAAGCTCAGTTTGCTTTAATTCTCCCGCACGCTTATATACTACAGATAAAGGCGTCTTTTCTTTGCCCGAACGAGCGCATAACTCAGCTACTTTATGCACTTCATTAATTGGCGAACCATTTACTTTAACAATTAAATCGCCTAGCTTTAAGCCTGCTTCTTCCCCTGGTGATCGCTTCGTGCCATCGCTAGCGACAACTTGATGATGTCCTACGACAAGTATTCCAGCTGATTTAACCTTTACTCCGATCGTTTGTCCCCCTGGAATGACACGCAAATCGGGGACTACATTCACTTTTACTGTCTTGAATGGAATTTTTCCGAATAATTTCAGTTGCATTTCTGTCTGACCGCTTTGATTCGGTTGAAGTGACAACGGCTCATTCAGATTAACACTTACTGATTTGCCTTGTGAACCATTAATTTGAAGAACCTCTGGATTGACAGTTACTTCTGCATGAACGGGCATTCCATATTGCAATCGTTTCAGTTGGCCGGAGAATAAACGAAGTTCATTCGGGAATGCGGCGAAATGTTGAAACGGGGCTGAGCTCCCGATCATGCATATGAAGATAACGAGGACTAAGCCAAACCATTTCTTCCTGTTTCTGGAGTTCAATGATTTCACGCTCCCTGTATTTCCATCGCATGACGAAAAGGTTAAGTCGCCATTGGCGTACCTATAAGTTACCCTGCGCCGTTCGTTTTAAATCAGCTAAAACATTCCCTGAATACCTTCCATTACGCTCCTTTCTGGCGATGTGCTAAATCAAGCATTTCTTGTGCATGATGCTTTGTTTTATCTGTAATTTCAACGCCGCCCAACATTCTTGCCAGCTCATCAATTCGATTCGTTAATGTTAGCTCTTGGATCGATGTTGCAGTACGATCAGCAATGACTTGTTTTTTGATCTCATAATGATGATCGGCCATGCACGCTACTTGAGGCAAGTGCGTAATCGAGAATACCTGGCATTTTAAAGCCAAGCTTGAAAGCTTCTCAGCAATCGCTTGTGCCGCTCGTCCACTTACCCCAGTATCCACTTCATCGAACACAAGAACGGGAACCTGGTCGATTTCAGCAAAAATGCTCTTTAGCGCAAGCATAATTCTTGACATTTCTCCGCCAGACGCGATCTTGTTCAGTGGCTTCAATGGCTCACCTGGATTCGTTGTGAGCATGAATATCGCCTCATCCATCCCGTTTAAATGTAATCGAGGGCATTGGTCTGAATCAGATATCGTATGCTCCAAAGCTACACGAAATACGGCTGCAGGCATCTGCAGTCCTTTCAGTTCAAGCTCCACTGACTGAGACAGCCTTTCTGACGCATGCTGACGAAGCTTAGACAATTCCACAGCTAAAGAACTTGCCTCTGCATACAAAATAGCTTCCTTCGCTCTAAGCTGCTCCAACAGCTCGTCACGGTTTTCGATCTTGTCGCGTTCCGCAATAATTTTATTCAAATAGGCCAGAATATCTGGTATTGTCTCACCATATTTGCGTTTCATTCCATGAATCAAATCAAGACGCTCCTCAACCTGTTGGAGCTGCTCTGGATCCGACTCCACGCTGTCTCGATAACCGCGCAGCTGATGAACTACATCTTCTGCTTGATAAAAGGCAGATTGCAGCTGCTCCAGCATCGGACCTAACACACTTTGATCATAATTTTGAATGTCGCTCAATTTAGATATAGCCTTGCTTAAAGCATCTAATCCTTTGTCACCGTAAAGTAAATCATAAGCTGCCTCAACCGCTTCCATACGCTTGCCTGAAAAAAGGAGCTTTCGTTTCTGTTCAGTCAATATTTCATCTTCATCAGGCTTTAATGCCGCAGCTGAAATTTCTTCAATTTGGAAGCGATACAGATCAAGCATTTGCACATTTTGCCTCGTAGATTCTTCAAGCTCTTTCAGCTCGCCTCGAACGCTTTGCAGCTCTTTATACACATCCTTATATTGCGCCTTCCGTTCAATTAATAAATCGCCAGCGAACAGATCAAGCCATTCCAAGTGCTGTTCCGTTCGAAGCAATGATTGATGCTCATGCTGTCCATGAATATTGACTAAGCATTCTCCAATTTCCCGGAGCATCGTCATCGTAACGAGCTGACCGTTAACCCGGCTGCTGCTCTTGCCATGAGACGAAAGCTCACGTCTAATGACTAGCATCTCTTCTTTACTGGCTTGTACACCGAGCTTATCCAGCACATGCCAGGTTGGATGATCTGGCGTTAAATCGAACATAGCCTCCATCTCAGCCTTCTCACAGCCGTATCTCACCATGTCAGAGGAGCCGCGGCCGCCTGCGATTAAGCTTAATGCATCAATGATAATGGATTTACCGGCTCCAGTCTCACCCGTTAAGACATGAAACCCCCGATGAAAAGTTACGTTCACTTCTTCAACAACCGCTAGGTTCCTAATTGATAATTCACGCAGCATAGCTCGCAGCCTCCTCGCTAAATTAACAGCTCCACACAACGATTCATGGTGTTCAGTTCAATAATTCCAACATTCGTTCCACAATTTCTTTACTTTGCTTCTTCGTTCGGCAGATGATCAAGATCGTATCGTCGCCGCTAATTGTTCCCATTATTTCTTCCCATTCCAGATGGTCCAGCAATGATGCAAGCGTATTTGCAGTCCCAGGAAAGCACTTAAGGACAACTAAGTTATCGGTATAATCAATATGTACAAAATGATCCAATAAAGCTCTCTTGAGCTTATGAAGCGGATTCGGTCGAACGCCGTCATTCGGCAAGGAATATTTATATTTACCTTCATTTATCGGAACCTTAATAAGCATCAGCTCTTTAATATCTCGAGAAACCGTCGCTTGAGTAACCGACATGCCTGATTCGCAAAGCGCATCGACAAGCTCCTCCTGCGTCTCAATAATGCGGTTCGTGACCAGCTCTTTAATTCGATATTGCCTAATTCCTTTCACACAAATCCTCCTCCCTATTCCGCAATTTGAAATATAATTTTGCGTATCAGCTGTTCATTAGCATCTACAAACAATACACCCGCGCATTCAGGAAGCAGTAATGAATAGACAAGTAAACGATCTCGCACGCCGCTGCCCGTCCAGTCCATTGGCATCCTTTCCCTTGCTGCCTTCACTATATAGATTTCATCATTCATTTCTGCAATATAATCAATATATAATCTGCTGCCTCTTCCGAGCTGCTCTCCATCGAGCTCGATTGTGATCGGGATGCAATGCTTCCCTGAGGTAACTTCATACCCGGCCTGCTCCAGCAGCTGAACGCATCTGTCATTCTCCGCTATATCTCCGCCTTTGCCAAGCTTTAGCTTTGTCGTCCCTAGAGGCTGATGCAGCCATTTATAGAAGGCTCTGTATAACCAGATGACAAGAAGCGATCCAACAATAATCATAACTAGCCAATCTAAATATTGTCCCAAATCAAATCCCCTCCATAATGCAACAGTTGCTCCATGTAACCGTTCGATAAGAGGTGGACAATATCCTGTTTGTACAACCATATACTTTATTTATACAACACGAACACTTGTTTGGCAACTAAAATTTGAAACAAAAGGGCACTGGGCAGTTGAACCTGCACAGCACCCTTCTTGGTTGCTTGCTATTATTTTATACTTGTAAAAGTCTCATGCGCCTGTCTAACAATTAATTCCTGGTCGATTGCAGCGTCCACTTCAATTGCTGGCTTGCCCGTCCAGACCCAGTGAGCAAGAAATTCAATATTTCCTTCTCCCCCCGTAATCGGCGAGTATGCAAGACCTTTAAGCTGATATCCCAATTCTGCTGCAGTTTGGGTAATACGATTCACGACCTCCAAATGTACAGCCATGTCTCTTACTACTCCTGATTTGCCAACCTTTTCACGCCCAGCTTCAAATTGAGGCTTTATAAGCGCTGCAATGTCCGCTCCTGGAGACAGAAGCGTCGACAGCGTCGGCAATATAAGCTTAAGCGAAATAAAGGATACATCAATCGAGGCGAAGGTAGGCGCAGGACCAGTCAAATCCGACGGCTGCATATATCTAAAGTTCGTTCTCTCCATTACATGTATTCGCTCATCTTGTCTTAGCGACCAATCCAGCTGATTGTAGCCAACGTCAATAGCGTACACATATGAAGCGCCATGCTGCAAGGCACAGTCTGTAAAGCCGCCGGTCGAAGCACCAATATCGAGCATAACTTTGCCGTTCATATCTAATTCAAAAACTCGAATAGCCTTTTCCAGCTTTAGCCCGCCGCGGCTGACATAAGGATGAAGTGCTCCTTTTACTTTAATATCAGCATCGCGCGGCACTTTCATACCGCTCTTATCAATCGGTTCATTATTAACTAGCACCAATCCTGCCATTAAGGCTGCTTTCGCCTTCACTCGGCTATCGAAATAGCCGCGCTCGACAAGCAGCACATCTATACGTTCCTTCGCTATCGTTGTCATCCTTCTCCTTAGGCGCTATGGCTGCACATTTACGCGCTTCATTCGTCTAGGCGCCATATTCTTCATTTCAGCAGCAACACGTTCTGGTGTTAGTCCCACTTCAGCTCGTTGTTCTTTAATCGACCCATGCTCGATAAACTGATCAGGTATGCCAACAATGCGGACAGGAACGCCATAAATGCCCTTCAAGGAATAATACTCAAGCACTGCGCTGCCGAAGCCGCCGAGCTCTGCTCCTTCTTCCAGCACAATAATCTGCTTGCCTTCCTTTGCAAGCCGTAACAGCAGCTCTTCATCAAGCGGCTTTATAAATCGAGCATTAATTACTTCAACATTACATCCGTCGCGTTTGAGAAGCTCCGCCGCTTCTTCAGCTAGCTGCACCATAGGGCCAATTGCAATAAACGCCCCGTAATCGCCTTCGCGAACAACTTCCCACTTACCAATCGGCAAAGGCGTTAGCTCAGCGTCAATCTCAACGCCCTGACCGGCAATACGCGGATATCGCACAGCAATTGGTCCATCATTATAGTCCACAGCCGTCTTCATCATCCGACGAAGCTCATTCTCATCCTTCGGCATCATAATGATCATGTTAGGAATATGACGAAGGAACGGAATATCATAAACACCGTGATGCGTTTCACCGTCAGGGCCAACAAAGCCCGCGCGGTCAATCGCAAAGATTACGTTTAAATTTTGACGGCATATATCATGCACAACCTGATCATAGGCACGCTGCAGGAAGGTGGAATATACGGCAAACACCGGTTTCATCCCTTCTATCGCTAGCGCAGATGACAATGTTGCGGCGTGCTGCTCAGCAATGCCGACATCGATCATTCGCGATGGAAACCGCTTCGCAAACTTTAAGAGCCCCGAGCCCGCAGGCATCGCGGGAGTAACGGCAACAATCCGATCATCCTGCTCAGCCAGCTCCATTAGCACATCGCTGAACACCTCTGTGTACATTGGCGGTTCAACAGCCTTCAGCACTTGACCGGATTCGATCTTGTACGGCGAAATGCCATGCCATTTCAAGGAATCAGCTTCAGCAGGCTTATAGCCCTTTCCTTTTACTGTCAACACATGCACAAGCACCGGTCCGTTAATGCTGTCTGCTTGACGCAGCAGTTCCGTCAGTTGCTCCATATCATGGCCGTCAACCGGACCTAAGTAGGTGAGCCCGAATTGTTCGAAAAGAATTCCGCTTACAAGTAAATACTTCAAGCTGTCTTTGAAGCGCTCAGCCGTCTTAGCCAGCGTTCCGCCGATTGCGGGAATTTTGTTCAAAAACTGCTGCAGCTCATCTTTTGCTTTTTGATAGTGTCTGTCCGTGCGAATTTTCGCTAAGTAATGATGCATAGCGCCTACATTCGGAGCGATAGACATTTCATTGTCATTCAGAATGACAAGCAGATTCTTCTTCTCATGCCCAATATGATTAAGCGCCTCCAGCGCCATGCCGCCTGTTAAAGCACCATCGCCAATTACCGCAATTACGCGATTATTGTCGCCCTTCAAATCACGAGCCATCGCCATACCCATGGCAGCGGACAGAGAAGTACTGCTGTGTCCCGCTTCCCATACGTCATGCTCGCTCTCATCGCGCTTCACGAAACCGCAAAGCCCTTTATATTGGCGCAAAGTGTCAAAACGATCCATGCGTCCGGTTAATATTTTATGAACATATGCTTGATGACCTACGTCAAAAATAATCTTATCATGCGGACTATTAAACAAATAGTGCATGGCAACCGTCAGCTCGACAACCCCTAAATTAGGAGCTAAGTGACCTCCCGTCACTGAAAGCTTCTCAATAAGAAATTGACGAATCTCAGCGGACAACTGCTCCAGCTGGTCGATTGATAAAGCTTTCAGGTCCTGAGGTCCGTTAATTTGTTCAAGCAGCACATTGCTTCCTCACTTTCGCGGACATAAACTTTGTCCTTGGACGTATACATTATAATGGTTATTATAACATATCGATTGATAGATGCCCAATTTATTCGACAAATACGGACGAGTCTAGTGATCCCGCTGAACTAAGTAATCAGCAATTTCCAGCAGTCTTTGCGCTTGAGCAAGTCCTGCATCGAGAACAGCAGACTTTGCTTCTTGTGTCAATCGCTCCACCTGCAGACGACTCTCCTCAAGTCCAATCAAATAAGGATAGGTCACTTTGCTTTGAGCAATATCGCTATTTGTTTTTTTGCCAAGCTTCTGCTCGTCGCCGACCAAATCTAGTATATCGTCTTGGATCTGAAAAGCTAATCCAATATTTCTGCCGTACAGCGCAAGCAGCTCTAGCTGCTTCTCCGTAGCCCCGGCAATCCGAGCTCCAGCTGTTACAGAAAAAACGATCAAGTCACTCGTTTTATGTAAATGAATATATTCCAGCTCCGATACGGAGGTTATTCCTTGTTCCCCTAACATATCCGCCACTTGGCCGCCTACCATCCCTGGAGCGCCAGCCAATCTCGCGAGATCTTCCACGATGCTTAATCTAATCTCCGCAGAGATTCCGCTTTGTTTCCCGGCTTGAGCTATCATATGGAAAGCATGAGTCAGCAGCGCATCTCCTGCCAGTATGGCCATAGCTTCTCCGAACACCTTATGGTTTGTAAGCTTACCGCGCCGATAATCGTCGTTATCCATGGCAGGAAGATCATCGTGGATTAATGAATACGTATGAACGTATTCTACGGCAGCAGCTACAGGTACAGCCAGCTTAGCAGTGTCCCAGCTTCCGCTGACTGCCTCGGCTGCGGCTAGCACTAAGGCTGGACGCAGCCGTTTACCGCCCGCGTGCAGTGAATAGTTCATCGATTCACGCAATTGGACGGGCACATCCCAATCTGATGGAAGGCTGCTTCTGAATGCGTTTTCCGTAACAGCTGAACATTGCTTCAAATAATGAGTGATATCCATTCTTTCGCTCAAGCTTATTCCCCTTTATCATCGTTTGCTTGGGCAAACGGTTTTGTTTCGAAGCCCGCTTCCGTCTCGATCAGCACCTCGATTTTTCGTTCAATTTGCTCCAGTTTGCCGCCGCACAGCTGAGATAGCTTCATCCCTTCTTGGAACAGCTCTATTGCCGCCTCAAGCGGCACATCCCCGCTCTCCAGCTTGTCAACGATATTTTCCAATCGCTCTATCGCTTCCTCAAAGCTCAGCTCTTGAATGTTAGCGGTTTCCATCAATAGAATCCTCCTTTAATGCCCACACTTGACAGTCAAGCTGACCGTCGGCAACCTTTACCTTTACTACATCACCAAGCTGCAAATCTTGAACAGACTTGATGAGCTTCTTTTCTGACTCGTCATAGACGAGACTATAGCCACGTGACATCACCTTCAAGGGACTGAGAGCATCCAGTTGTCTGATCGTTCCATGCAGCTTAGTCCGATTATTTTTAATTAAGGCTGTCATAGCCGCTTCTAAACTGCGTGACATACTCTGCACTTCTTTAGCTGCGAAGGCGATTCGCTCGCCTGGATGATGCCCTGCCAGCTGCGTCTGCAATCTCGATAACGAAGCAGCGGATTTACCGCTAAGCCTGCGCATTCGATCCTCCAGCTGTTCCGTTAGTCGATCGAGGCGCTGCGCTTGATCCAGCATATATTTACGCGGATACATAAAAAAAGGGGATCGCTTCAACCGATGAAGCTGCTCTTGCCGAGTTCGCACACGATATCGCATCGCTTGCTCCAGCCGCTGTTTTTCTCTTTTAAACTGTCCCTTCAGCTCTTCAATATGAGGCACGGCGAGCTCTGCTGCAGCAGTAGGCGTTGCCGCCCGAAGATCCGCAACAAAATCAGCGATCGTAAAATCAGTCTCATGACCTACTGCGCTTATTACCGGAATATGGGATGCAGCAATGCTTCGTGCGACTGTCTCTTCATTGAAAGCCCACAGCTCTTCCAGTGAGCCTCCTCCTCTGCCGACGATAAGCACATCCGCTTTGCCGAATCGGTTCATCGCTTCTATTGCTTTCACAATAGACGGAGCAGCCCCTGTCCCTTGCACAAGCACCGGATATAAATAAACAGGAACAGAAGGAAACCGACGCTGCAGCGTGATCATAACATCTTTGACTGCCGCCCCGGTTGGTGATGTAATAACACCGATCGCTTTCGGAAAACGCGGAATCGGCTTTTTGCGCTCTTGCGCGAATAAGCCTTCAGCTTCCAGCTTTCCTTTCAACTGCTCATATGCCAGGTACAAGCTGCCGATTCCGTCTGGCTGCATGGCTGTAACATAAAACTGATAATTGCCGTCTCTTTCATAGACAGAAACATTTCCTCTAGCGATTACCTTCGTGCCTTCGCGAGGAATAAACGGCAACCGCTGATTGTAGGATGCAAACATAATGCATTTCACTCTGCTGTCCTTATCCTTCAACGTAAAATACATATGCCCGCTGGAATGATGGGTGAAGTTTGATATTTCACCCCGTATCCAAACATCCCCCAGCAGCGTATCGGCTTCAAGCATCATTTTAATATAGCGATTGAGTTCTTTAACCGAATAAATGCGAGGCTGATTCGCCATTTGTAGGATCACCCCAGTTATTCTATTCCGTGAGCTCGTTTAGCAGCTGTTATCGTATTTTTCATGAGCATCGTAATCGTCATCGGCCCTACTCCTCCAGGTACAGGCGTTATATAACCAGCAGTATCCAAGCAGTCCTCATAATGAACATCGCCCGCAAGCTTGCCGTCCTCCAGCCGGTTGATGCCTACATCAATAACCGTTGCACCAGGTTTAACATAAGAGCTGTCGATGGCCCTCGCCTTTCCGATCGCTACGACTAAAATATCAGCTTGCCTAGCAAGCTCTTTCATATTAGCTGTTCGAGAATGACATATCGTTACCGTTGCATTCTCACGTAATAACAGCATGGCTACCGGCTTACCTACGATATTGCTTCGGCCTATCACTACAGCATGCTTGCCTGTAAACTCAACACCGCTTCGCTTAATAAGCTCAATGACCCCAGCGGGGGTGCATGGCAGCAAGCTTTCATCGCCAATGACGAGATTGCCAACGCTTTGCGGGTGAAAGCCGTCTACATCCTTCTCAACAGCAATTGCGTCAATAACAGCTTTCTCATTAATATGCTTAGGCAATGGTAGCTGCACCAAAATGCCATTGATCAAATTTGAGTTGTTTAGACGCGCAATAAGCTCCAGCAGCTCCGTCTCAGATGTCGATTCAGGCATGCGATGAACTTCTGAATAAATGCCTAGCTGCTGACACGCTTTTTCTTTAGAGCCAACGTACACTTTGGATGCAGGATCATCTCCAACCAAAATAACCGCGAGCCCTGGAATGCAGCCGCGTTCTTTTAGCAAAGCAGTCTCTGCTTGCATTTCTTCGCGCATAAAATCAGAAATTTGTTTACCGCTAATTATTTGTGCGCACATACCATTTTCCCCTTTCATTACTCAGTCTTTTGCTCCTGTATCCACCTGACTAGCTTTATTAAGCCCTGTCAACAGCTTCCCAAGAACACCATTAACAAACTTGCCGGACTCATCTGTTCCAAAATGCTTTGCAAGCTCAATAGCTTCGTTCACAGCCGCTTTTGGCGGGACATCGTTTTGGAATACAATCTCGTAGCAGGCCAGTCTCAAAATTTGTCGATCTACACGCGAAAGCCGATCGACCTGCCAGCCCGTTAAGTATTGCTGCAGCATATCGTCGATTGCTTGTTTATGCGCAACAACCCCATCCACCAAAGCTCGTACGAACTCATCCGTTTTCCCGATATCGCTTGGTTTTGCACCAATTTCATTCTCATCATGCAGCTCAGCGATAATCATGTCTACCGCTTCTGATGCCTGCACTTCATTCATTTCCATCTGATAAAGGGAAGCGACTGCTACCTCTCTTGCTAATCTTCGTTTCATATGACCTCCACAGAAGCTTGTTCTTTAAGCCGATTTAAAATCCAAAAAAACCTATGATCTCCTCCCTGCCCCGAATTAGCGGCATTCCGTATTGCGAAGTACGGAGGAGACCACAGGATTAGCGAAAAGGCCTGAATCGATCCAATACAGAGTACCAAAGCCTCTGCCATGAATGTGCTGTGCCATTATTCATTTCCTTCTGCTTGCCAACCCAATAGCCGACTGCAACAAGCAGCGCTACAAAAAGCATGTCCCAAAAACCAGTAAATAAGTAGATAAAACCAAAAAATAAACCAACGGCAGCCCCAATGATCCGCTTCCAGTAATTACTCCAAAGCTCTCTCCACATTAGCAGCCCACCTCTATTCTACACGACTCTTGAACGTGCCGGATTGCACAACATTAGCGATAAATACGGCTACATTAATGACAGGAATGCCCGTAATCTCTTCAACGTTTTCCTTCACCGTCCGTTGTATCTCTTCCGTTAAGGCTGGAATCGAGCTTTCACCGTCAACAATCGTTCTCAGCATAATTTCAATACCCGCATCAGTCGCGCGCACCCGAGCTCTTAAATCTTTAACCCCGCGCTGGCGAGTTGCAGCTTTAAGCGCTAAATTTTCGATGGTTTCGATAGAAATGCGAATATCGCCGATATCTGTTCTTTGATCAATGGATGCCGATGATGAAGAGCTTCTTTGCAAAGAGACAATTAAGAAGCGAAGACTGAACAGCAGCAGAACAGCAGCAACAACCGTCCAAGTAATTTGAATTGCATCACTTCCAAACAGCTCTTCTACCCAGCTCTGCATAAGCTCCAAAGAAACGAGTCCGAAACCGACGCACAGCATCCAAATGGAGATTATTCCGATCGCTGCACTGTAGAGAAATAATAGCAGCTTGTCCACAACTCTTACCAATTGCAAGCCTCCTCCATAAAAGTCGAATGAAAACCCCCTAGCGCCGAACGGCAAGCCCATTCACGAGGGGGTTGTGTTAATTCAATTCATTGGTTTTGACTATTTGACCCGTAGAGACAGCTCGTCCTCGTCAGACTTCTCAGCTGCTTTAAAATACACATCATGGATATGCACATTAACTTCAACCACTTGCAGGCCGGTCATCATTTCGATGGAACGTTTAACATTGCGTTGGATCTCTAATGAAAGTTCAGGAATCTTATTTCCGTATTCAATAATAATAGATACATCGATAGCCGCTTCACGCTGGCCAACCTCAACTTTTACACCTTTGGATAGATTCTTTCGACCGAGCAGCTCAGCAATTCCACCAGCGAATCCGCCGCTCATGCCTGCAACTCCCTTAACCTCAATGGTTGCCAATCCAGCGATTACTTCAATGACTTCCGGAGCAATCTGAATCGTTCCGACATCCGTCTTTTCATATTCTGCAATAGTAGTCACGATGGTTGTACACCTCCTCCAAAAGTTGCGAGAGCTCAATAATAACGCAGAGCTTATGACGCATCTTATTACTATACTATAACATTCACATCGAATTATGACAAACATAATACTTGTTCATAAGCCGCATGAATGCATGACAACTAGATATCATTCTCTTCAAGAAACTTAATGTCAAAGCTTCCTTCCTCGAAGGCACGATGACTAAGAAGCTTCATATGGAATGGTATAGTCGTCTTAATACCGTCAATTGTAAATTCGGAGAGAGCGCGCTTCATTCGCGCGATTGCTTCTTCACGAGTAGCGCCCCATACGATCAGCTTTGCAATCATAGAGTCATAATGCGGCGAGATCGTATACCCAGGATAAACCGCGCTGTCCACCCGCACGCCAGGACCGCCAGGTGGCAAATAAAACGGAATATGACCAGCAGACGGCATAAAGTTACGTTCGGAATCCTCAGCGTTAACACGGCATTCGATCGACCAGCCATTAATAGATAAGTCGTTCTGCTTAAAGGATAGAGGGTTGCCTTCGGCAACCGAGATCATTTCTTTAATAAGATCGACATTCGTAATCATTTCCGTAACCGGATGCTCAACCTGAATACGCGTATTCATCTCCATAAAGTAAAATTTACCGTCAGGACCAAGCAGGAACTCTAAAGTACCCGCTCCGGAATAATTAACGGCCAACGCGGCGCGAACAGCGGCTTGACCCATTTCCTCGCGAAGCTCAGACGTTAAAGAAGCGCAAGGAGCCTCCTCAATCAGCTTCTGGCGACGACGCTGAATGGAGCAGTCTCTTTCGAACAAATGGACCGCATTGCCATGCTTATCAGCCATGATCTGTATTTCAACATGCTTCATGCCAGTCAAATATTTCTCCAAATAGACGCCTGCATTGCCAAATGCCTTCTGCGCTTCCTGCTGGGCATTTGTAATTCCGGCGATAAGCATCTCTTCATTCTCAGCGATCCGAATCCCCTTGCCTCCGCCGCCGGCGGTAGCTTTAATAATGACGGGATAACCTATATCGCGCGCAATTGCAGCGGCGTCCTCAGGAGTCTCAACTAAGCCGTCAGAACCTGGTATAATCGGCACGCCAGCAAGCTTCATCGTATCTTTAGCGACCGCCTTATCCCCCATCTTATTGATGGCTTCCGGCGACGGTCCAATAAAAGTAATATTGCACGACTCGCAAATTTCCGCAAAGTCGGCATTTTCAGCCAAAAATCCATATCCTGGATGTATTGCATCGCACTCGGTAATCGTAGCAACGCTCATAATATTCGTTAAATTTAAATAGCTGTCTTTTGATGCTGTCGGTCCGATGCAATAAGCCTCATCAGCGAGACGAACATGCAGCGAATCCCTGTCCGCTTCGGAATATACGGCTACAGTGCTTATGCCAAGCTCACGGCAAGCTCGTATTATGCGAACCGCTATTTCACCGCGATTAGCGATTAATATTTTTTGGAATTTCACTTAAGAACTCCTTTCAACATCCATTATACTTGTCCTAATTATGTTCAGCCCGCTCGTTATTCGGCTTTAACTAGAAATAACGGCTGTCCGAACTCAACCAGCTGACCGTTCGTGACGAGCACTTCAACAATCTCGCCGCGAACTTCCGCCTCAAGCTCGTTCATCAGCTTCATGGCTTCGAGAATGCAGACGACGCTCTTCTCATGAACACGATCACCAGCCTGTACGAACGCTGCAGCATCAGGCGATGGCGAGCTATAGAATGTTCCTACCATTGGCGACAAAATTTGATGCAGACTCGCATCCGGCTGCTTAGCAGGCGCTTCCGCTTGAGGAGCAGCAGATGCTGCCGATGGAGCAGCTTCAGGTTGAGCGTATGCCTGCGGTGGAGCAGCGGTATATGTATGCGTAATTGGAGACGTCTGTACATTTACCACCTCTGCTTTGCCAGGCTTACGAATGAGCAAACGCTCTCCATCATTTTCGATTTCTAACTCGTGAACGGAAGTTTGATCAACCAGTTTGATCAATTCTTTTATCTCGCTCAATTTGAACATGAATGACTTCACTCCTTAAATAGTCTTTCCCATTCTTCACATAACGTTTAACATTATAACATAAACGACAAGGAACAGAAGTTATTTTTTCCACCAGTCCGATTTTTACAGAAAAAAAATAGCCCAATCGCAGCCGTTAATGAAGCATTGGCGCGATTGGGACTGCGGAAATGATTGGATGAAGAAGCTAAATGCAGATATGCTATTGCACGTATTGGACAGAAACCTGACTCGCTTCAACCTCTAGTACGTTCATAACTCGATCGATAATGGCCGCTGCTTGTTTCTTCTCCAGCTTATCACTCGTTACGACTACTTTTAGCCGATCGTTTTTGTCTTCAATGAGAGCCATATCATAGGATTCCTTGAACTCTTCCTCGAGCTCTCGAATTTTTTCATATCTCGTTTCAAGCGCTTCCAGCTCCGCACTAGCCGCTGCCGCTTCCTCCGGGTTAGATTGAGTCTGAGCTATAGCCGCCATTGCCCGATCATTCAATTCTCTCGTACTTTCATCGCGTTCCTTAAGAATATCCGTGAACAGACCTCCGTTTGCAAAGTCTTCCGCCTCGAGCTTCTTCAAAATATCTTGGTCAGCAGCGCTAAGGGTGAAATCACCTTGCTGTGTTGTGTCATTTACTATTACTCCTCCAGCTTCACTTTCCGTTCCGTCTTGTTCAGTCCAGCCGGCATCAGCTGCCATATCTGCCGTATCGTCTATGTCGTTAGTAAACAAGTAATACGCGGACAGCACAACCATCAAGCTAAGCATCGTAATAAGCCAAATCGTTTGTCTTTTTGTGTTCATGGGAACACCCTCCTTTAATAGTTAGAAAATGTTTACTGCTTGCTAGGAAGCACCGATATGCGAGTTACCGGCACATTGACCCCTTTTTCCACTGCGTCAATAATTAGGTTGCGAACGGTTGCGTTCTCTGCGCCCATCGCTACGATAAGCACGCCTCGAATTTTGGGATTAATCGTTTTTGATATAATTGGCTGCTGGTCGCCGGACAGTTCATGCAGGACTACCTGGCCATCCTTACTAATGGAGGTCACATGACGCTTTCCGCCATTCTTATCGTTCTCATCCGTAATTTGCTGCGATTCCTGCGTATCGCGCACGACGATGATCTCCTCTGTTGAGTCGACCGTCACGAGTACATCAACGGACCCCACCCCGACAATTTTCTCCAAAATATCCTTCAGCCGCACCTCCAGCGAAGTCTCGATTGACTCTAAGGCGGATACTTGCTTAGCCTCATTGCCCCAAACGCTTTCCGCGACCGGCGGCGTATCGGCCAGCTGGCTGTTCGGCTCAACGCTTTTAAAATTGAAAAACGAATTCAAAAGCACGAGTATCGCGCCAAAGCATCCAATAACGAGCAATACACGCAGCGTCCTAACCCGCTTTGGTCCGCTGGGGCCGCCGCCTAGTGCCTTCTCCACACTTTCAAGCCATTTGGCCACAGCGTCTGCTCTCCCTTCCTATCATATATCCTAATTGCTCGCAGGCTGTCTTACATGGATGATGCTTGATTCAATGCCCCAGCCTTGAACAATAATAGAACGAATAGCATTTGCTGCTCTCGGGTCCGCCTGCTGCCAATTCTCATCCTCAGCAAGCTGCTTCCCGCTTGTCCCGTCGTCAGCACTGCTTTGCCTTTCCTCTGAATTACTTTGCCTCTCCTCCAGCTCAACGTTAATCGTAACTGGCACAACAGCCTCTACTGCCGCATTGTCCGTACCGCTCTGTTCTTCACTGCTTTTCAACGTGATCATAATGGCTGTTAAGACCGGCATATCTTTGCCGACATGCTGAGACCAATCAAGCTCGGCATCGACGCTGGCTATGATGGTCCCCGTCTGCTTCTCAAGCTCGCTGTGAATAGCTTGCTCCAGCGCTTTCTCCGTCAGCTTGAAAGCCTCCTTGTCACGGTCCTCGCTTAACTGCTGGGCCTTCTGCTGAATCTGCTCCAGCGTCGGCATCGTTGCGCGTTTCTGGGAGGACATCTCCGTCCATGCCCGCATGCCTTCATCCAGCTTAGCTTGGATATCTCCCTGAAACAGCCGCAAAATAGGCGACATAATGGTTAGAAGGATGAATAACCCAATAACGAGCCTAATATAGCGGAGCATCGTTTTACTTGGAATGAGAAGCTCGATGAAAACTGCGAGCAGTACGACCGCGATAATATCGCGCAGCCAATCGCCAAGCCATCCTATCACTAGTTCAGCCTCCTCACCTTACCATCAGCGTTGCGTTGCCGGCCGTCAATATAATCGTAACAGCGAGGAAGAACATAAGACTGACAGCAGCCAGCGCTGCGAACACATAAATCATCATTTTTCCGATCGTGTTCAGGCATTTGACGATTGGCGAGTCCCCGAGAGGCTGCATAGCGGCCGCCGCAGCGTGGTAGATTAGCGCCATTGTCAATATTTTGATCGCAGGAAAGGCGCAAAGGAAAAGGAGAACGATGACGCCCGCCAACCCGATAGCGTTTTTTGCGATTAACGAGGCGGATATCACCGTATCGGCTGCGTCAGAAAACATTTTCCCAACAACCGGCACAAAGCTTCCCGTTACGAACTTCGCTGTGCGAAGGGTTACTCCGTCAGTTATCGCACCAGTTGCTCCCTGCACCGATATAACGCCAAGAAACACAGTCAGCAAAATTCCCAACAGTCCTACGCTAATGCTTCTCAATAAATTCGCCAGCTGCGTAACCTTGAACTTGTCCGTTAATGCGCTGACGATATGCAGCACCGTCGAGAAGAACAGCAGCGGAAATACGACGCTGTAAATGATCGTACCGACTAAATGAATCATAAATATGATCAACGGGTGCAGGATGGACACGGTAACAATATTGCCCATCGAGGCAAGCAGCGTCAGCAGCAGCGGGATCATCGCCAGCATAAACATAATCATGCTTTCTATGACTTCCCTGGCATATCCGATGGCGACCTGGAAGCTGTTCACCGCAATGATGATAAGCACCATATATGCGATCGAATAGGCGACCTTACTTACCGCGTTTCGCTCAAATGCTGTTTGCAGCGATTCCATTACCATGCTGAATATGCTGAGCATAACGATTGTAACCAACAGCTTGCCGTTGTAGAGCACCTCGCGTAAAAAGTATTTCAATAGACCGCTTAACGCATCTGACAATTGAAGCCCTTTGCCGCCAGGCATGATCATTTCGGTAAAGCTGGGAACCTCGCCTGCCGGAAAATAACTGCCGTAGCTTTGGCGAAGCCGATCCCAATAATCCTCAACCGTCTCCGTCTCCATCCCGCCAAGCTGCTCATTTGTCATCTCATTCGTTAGTCGCTCAGCCTCCCCGGCCCCGCTTGGCTGCAGCTCACCGCTGCTTGCATAAGCGCTTGTCGGCATGATAGCAAAGAGTATTCCGACCGCATAAAGGATGATGAGCAGTCTCACATTTCTTTCGCCGCAGAAAGGACGCAGCATTAGCATTCGCATCAGCCTCCCGCCGGCAGAAGCCCAATAACAGTCTCGATAATGACGCTAATGATCGGTATCGCCATTACTAGAATGAATATTTTACCAGCGAACTCAATTTTGGAGGCAATGCTCTCTTGTCCCGCATCACGCACGATTTGGGCTCCGAATTCCGCAATGTAGGCTATGCCGATAATTTTTAGAATGGTCTTCAAATAGATGGACGGTACGCCGGAACGATTCGCCAGATCCTCCAGTACAGCAATAATCGCTTCAATTCGTCCGATGACATATAAAAATATAAACAGACCAGTAAAAGCTGCCAGCAGAAACGCGAACATCGGCTTTTGCTCCCTAACGATAAGGATCAGCACTGTAGCGATTAAGCCTATTCCTACGATTTGAATCATTTCCATCTCGTTCACCTACTCGCCTGTTTCCAAAGGAAGCTTTTACTGGAATAAAAAAATCGTCTTAATTTCTTGAAACAATTCGCTGAGCAATCGAACGACCATAAACAGAACGACAACAAACCCAATTACGGTAACCCAATGCGCCATGTCTTCCTTTCCCATCTGCTTCAGCACGGAATGGATCATCGCGATCATTATTCCTATGCCAGCAATTTGGAATATTGCGCTCACATCCATGTTCATCTTAAGCGGCACCCCATTACACCATCAAAATGACGACCAGCAAGGAGATTAGAATGCCGAGACTCCTCCACATCTTCTCATAGCGTCCCTGATCGTCTCTCGCAGCCTCCTCTTCTGCCTGAAGCTGCAATAACGCTAGTTTTAAATGCTTCATTTGATCCTCTTTATCGCTGATTCCCAGCGTTGAACCCAGCCTCAGCAGCACCGACTGCTCATTGCTGCGCATGGAAGTTGCGCGCCAATTCCTTTGGATCGTCTGACTCCAGCTGTCATTAAAGCTTAGACCGTCCCCCTGCTCTAGACTTAATGCCGTCTCCCGGAATAGGCTAGACAGCGGCTCTGCAGCAGCATCCGCAGTACGGAGTAACGCTTCCGGCAACGGTGTATGGCCGTATCCGATTTCCGTTTCCAATCGCTGAAGCGCATGGGCTAGTCCTCTAAGCTGTCTCGGGCGTTCCGCATATTTCGCCGCCTGCTGAAAGCCTATCATCGTGCCCGCGAATAAAATAAGAGCCATACCGAGCAGCTTTATCATGGATCATCAGCTCGAGCACTTGACACAGCAGCCGCGGGCGCTGCTGCGCCGCCTTGAATGACGCGATGCATAATGCCGTCCGCCCTCCGCTTCAGCTCTACTACACAGGTGAACACTCCGTCATCAAGCAATCGCCTGAGAACCGGCCGCCCTCTAGCATCCTGCAAATCATAAGCATGAGCTGTTGCGATAACACTGACGCCCGCATGGCTTGCCTCACGAATCGCCTCGCCATCCTCGAATCTCCCAATTTCATCAGCCATAATAATTTCCGGAGACATAGACCGGAGCAGCATCATCATGCCTTCCGCTTTGGGACATGCATCCATAACATCTGTACGAGGACCGACATCAAAGGTTGGGATGCCCCGTACACAAGCGGCAATCTCCGACCGCTCATCGACGATGCCGACTTTTCTGCCTCGCCATTGCTTCGCATCCTCAATCGGCCAATTTCCATAGCTGGCCGATCTGGCTATGTCGCGGATAAGTGTTGTTTTCCCTTGCTGCGGCGGCGCCAGCACCAGCGTTGAATGCAGAGATTGCCGCTGGCGGTCGATCAGCTTCGGAAGCAGAAGGCTTGCAGAGCCGATCACCTCACGCGCGATTCGAATGTTGAATGCGCCAATATCGCGAATGCCTCGAACCGCTCCACTGTCCAGCACCGTTCTTCCCGCAAGACCGACACGATGTCCGCCTGAAACCGTAATATAGCCTCGGCGCAATTCCTCCTCCATTGCATAGAGCGAATAGTTCGTCATTTTCTCAAGCAGCTTCCGGCATATTTCTCCAGAAGGCTTGTACGCTTTGTCTGCTGACCTGCACAAACTTCCGTCCAATTCGACGAATTGCGATACTCCGCGAAAACCGATCTCAAGCGGTCTGTCTTCGCGAATTCGAATTTCCTCCAATCCGTCCTGAACCGAAGTCGGTGTACGCTCCAGCACAGATTTCAATTCCTGCGGCAGCAAATGTGCGACACGCGACAGCATCGATTGATCACTCCCCGCTGTTTGTCCTACGTAGTTCCATTTGTATGCGACATACGCAAAAATATGTCTCAAAACGGCTGTTTAATAGAGTAATTCTATTATTTTTTCAGTATGCCAATCATGAGGCAGGTAATCCCGGCAGCAACCCAAGCAAGCTTCGCCGGCGACAGCTTGTCCGCCAGGCCGGCTAAGCCGATTGCCGTCGTAAGCAGCAGCACGATCGGCCCGACAAAGGCCAGCGAAGAATTGATGACGAGCGCTTTGTCAATCTGGTTCAACCGCAGCATCAGCAATGCAGCGCATATTTCAATAAAGCCTGATGTAAGACGCAGCGACGCCATAGTCAGCACAATTTTGTTCAGCATAGCTTTCCTCCTTACTCCTTACTTTAAATAGACAAGATACTTAGTAGGCTCTATTTATTTGTATGCGCTTATCCAAGCTTCATGACGGGCACATGCCTATCAAATCTTGCATATAGTGAAGAAGTAAGGAGGAAGAAATGTATGCAAGCAGCTATTATTTCAAATACAAGTGAAGCAAGCGCGGTTAGATTTGCCAATAAAACAGCCATTGTAGTCGATGTATTGCGCGCTTCAAGCACGATCATTACCGCACTTTCCGCCGGAGCAAGCAATATTACGCCGGTAGAGACTGTCATTGAGGCGAGGTCCATGCAGCAGAATGGCGATTTACTAGGAGGCGATCGGTTTTGCCGGAAAATTCCCGGCTTTGAGCTCGGAATCTCTCCAAGCGAATATACTAATTGCGCAATTGCAGGGCAGCGGATCATATTAACAACGACTAACGGCACCCGCGCTATTTATAAATCAATGAGAGCCGAGCATTTGCTTGTTGGCGCTTTGTTGAACGCAGCAGCATGCGCACAAGCGGCTATCGAGCTTAGAAAAGATATCATTATTGTATGCGCAGGGGCGCATGATGAGTTTGCGATTGAGGACGGTCTTGGTGCGGGCTTAATTTTGCATCGATTAACGGAGCTGTATCAAGGAGATTTGGAGCTGGATGATTTGGGGTGGGCGATGGTTGCATTATATCGTGATCGAGCTAAGCATTTAAGAGAGACGCTGTACAGCGGCATGACGGGAAGAAAGCTGGTGAAGCTCGGTCTGTCTGCTGATATCGACGCATGTGCAGCGGCTGACAGCTTCGCAACGGTTCCTCGGCTTCACGGAACTATCATTGTATAGCGTATACGATAAAGAGCTGCCTGACAGTCCATGCTAACTGTCGGCAGCTCTTTTTATTACGATTTTAACGACGATCTTTAGGACCGCCTACGAATGCCTGCTCTTCCGAATCCAAGCCGAAAGCGGTATGAAGCGCGCGTACAACATCATTCAACGGCTCTGCCGCAATAACGCAGGAAACTTTAATTTCTGAAGTGCTCACCATCTTAATGCTTACGCCCATCGAGGAAATCGATGTGAACATTTTGGCCGCAACGCCAGGATTGCTCACCATACCCGCGCCTACGATGGATACCTTGACAAGGCCTCCCTCAGAGGTCGCTTCACGGAAAGGAACCTGCTCGCGTATGCTTTCAATAACGCTGATTGCCTTGTCCTTATCGCCGCCGGATACGGTGAAAGAAAAATCAGCTTCACCATTTTTCACTCCGCTTTGAACGATAATATCAACATCGATGTCGTTAGCAGCGAGTCCATTAAATATATTCGCAAGCGTGCCAGGAACGTCCTGAACACCCAAAATGCTTATTCTTGCTACATTTTTATCAAACGCGATACCGCGGACGACAACGCCCTGCTCCATGACCGCTTCCTCCTTCACACTCGTGCCTTCATTTTGCGTAAAGCTGGAACGAACAACTAAATGTACATTGTTATGCTTCGCATATTCCACAGCTCGAGGATGCAGCACTGCTGCTCCCAAATGCGCAAGCTCCAGCATTTCATCATACGAAATTTCGTTTAGCTTGCGGGCGTTAGTAACGACACGCGGGTCTGTCGAATAAACACCGTCAACATCGGTGTAAATTTCACACACATCCGCTTCCATCGCTGCTGCAAGCGCCACAGCAGTCGTATCCGATCCGCCGCGTCCGAGCGTTGTAATCTCGCCGTCATCCGTCATTCCCTGGAAACCAGCAACGATAACAACTTTGCCGGCCGCCAATCCCTTTTGTACACGGCTTGGTTCAATATTTGTAATTTTCGCCTTGCCATGCACCGCCTCTGTACGAAAGCCAGCCTGCCAGCCTGTCAGCGACATAGCCTTTCCGCCCATCTCTTGAATGGACATAGACAGCAATGCAATTGAAATCTGCTCACCAACCGATAGCAGCATATCCATCTCGCGTGCCGGCGGATTAGCCGTCAGCTGTTTTGATTGATCAATAAGTTCATCGGTAGTATCTCCCATGGCTGAAACAACGACAACGATATCATTGCCCTCTTGTTGTCTCTCCATAATTCTCTTCGCGACACGCTGCATCCGTTCAGGCGTTCCAACGGAGCTGCCGCCAAACTTCATCACTATCAACGACAAAGCTGTTCACTCCCAACCCGTGACATATACATACAAGAAGATATTATACCATAACAACTAGGCCTCTGGGTATATGCCGATTCAAAAAAAAGGCGAAATCAGGCTGAACCTGATTTCGCCTCTTATAACGCTGGCTGCATGCTTAAGCGCGTGAGATGTATTTGCCTTCACGAGTATCGATCAGCAGAACATCGCCTTCATTGATGAACAATGGAACTTGAACTGTAAGTCCCGTTTCAACCTTCGCGTTTTTCGTTGCGCCTTGCGCCGTGTTGCCTTTCACGCCTGGCTCTGTTTCAGTAACCTCCAGCTCAACGCTGTTCGGCATTTGGATGCCGAGAATTTCGCCTTGGTAGCTGGAAATGTTAACATTCATGTTTTCCTTCAGGAAGTTAATTTCCCATTCCAGCTGCTTCTTGTCCAAGCTGAATTGATCATAGGACTCATTGTCCATAAACGTATATTCAGAACCGGAATTGTACAAATATTGCACTTCCCGATTGTCAATCGTAGCGCGGCCAATCGTTTCGCCGGCACGGAATGTTTTCTCAACCGTGTTGCCGTTGCGCAGGTTTTTGAGCTTGGAGCGTACGAAAGCGGCGCCTTTGCCCGGTTTTACGTGTTGAAAATCAAGCACGGTGAAGATATCGCCGTCTACTTCAACGGTCAAGCCTGTTTTAAAATCGTTAACTGAAATCATGGATGATTTCCCTCCTGAATGAATAGTCCTTAGCCCAGAGTGATCAAGTCTTTCGGGGATGAGGTTAATATTTTAATACCGGATTCCGTAATAACGATGTCATCCTCAATACGTACGCCGCCGAAGCCAGGTACATAAATGCCGGGCTCTACCGTTACAGTCATGCCGGGGGTTAAAATCATATCGCTCTTTGTGGACAGTCTCGGCGATTCATGAATTTCCATGCCGACGCCATGTCCAGTGCTGTGACCGAATTGATCGCCATAGCCGTATTTAGTTATGACATCACGACACAGTGCATCCGCCTCGCGTCCTGTCATGCCCGGCTTAATATGGGCAAGGGCATGGAGCTGCGCCTCAAGCACAATATTGTAAATCTCTTTATGCTTTTCACTTGGCGTACCAACAACAACAGTTCGCGTTATATCGGAGCAATAACCTTTATAGTAAGCGCCAAAATCAAGCTTAACAAACTCGTCACGTCCGATTACCCGCTCGCTGGCTACGCCATGCGGCAATGCTGAACGCTCACCTGAAGCAACAATTGTATCGAAGGAAGATGATGTCGCGCCGTTGCTTCGCATAAACATTTCCATCTCGAGAGCAATGGATTGCTCCGTCACGCCAGTTACAATATGCTGCAAAATATGACTGAAGGTGCGATCCGCCAGTTCAGCCGCTTCCTGAAGCACTTGAATTTCACTCTCATCCTTTATAATACGCAGACGTTCAACCATGCCTGAAGCAGGCTCCAAAACGATATCAGATAAGAGTGATTTCCAAGCAGAGTATTCACTGAATGTTACATGCTCCGCTTCAAACGCAAGCTGTGAAATACCGCTTTGCTTCAGCAACCGTGCAACATCTTCAAGCGCATTCGCTCCATGCTCAACGACTTGAAAGCTTATTGCCTGCTGAGGCGCTTGAGTCCGATAACGGAAATCTGTCAGCAGCCAGCTGTCCTGCTCTGTAATAAGCACCATTCCTGATGATCCAGTAAAACCGCTTAAATAGCGGCGATTATAGACGCTTCCGACTAGAATCGCTTCGATCCCTTGCTTCTTAAGCTCTGCGCGCAGCTTTCTAACACGTTCATTCGCCATTTCGCTCTGCTCCCTTCAACATCGTTCTTCAGCCTTGGCTCTGTAAATGCTGTAAATGCTGAACTAAAGCCAGCAAGCCAAGCTCATAACTGTAAGCTCCGAATCCCGTTATTTGTCCAACCGCGATCGGAGCAGTAACCGACACATGCCGAAAAGCCTCGCGCTTATGGATATTGGACATATGCACTTCGACGAATGGCAGGTTCACCGCTCCTAAAGCATCATGAAGCGCGTAGCTGTAATGCGTCCACGCGCCTGGATTAATAAGAATGCCGTCCGCTGCGCCAAGCGCGCTATGTATACGGTCTATGATCGCTCCCTCATGATTGGTCTGAAAACAATCAAGCTGAACACCAAGCGCTTCCGCTTTGCTTTGCAGCTTCGCTATGATAGAGTCCAGTGTATCGACGCCGTATACGCCAGGCTCCCGTACACCAAGCATATTCAGGTTTGGACCGTTCAACAGTAGTACTTTGTACATGATGCACCTCCTAAAGGAGCGTATGTCTGTCCCCAGCCGATGTTACAGAAGTTAACAGCTGAAGAACACTAGACATTTTACCACATAAAGCAGCATCTTGAGAAGTAAGTTCTGTTTACTTCGCCTTTATCGGCTCGCGGGAGGCTTCGTCGGTAAATTCAAAGGCTATCGAGTAGCCTATAAACACGCCCCATAGCAAGGATATGGACAGCTCTGTATACAGTGTATTCCAGCCAGCCTGCGTCAGCCCTTTCATCATGCCAAGCCAAGGACCGATCGCCAAATGCATAATTGCCCACCATAGAAAGCCGTAGAATACGCCGGGCCAAGGACCGCGAAGCCGGCTAAGCGTGAACTGATACAGCATCGCAGCTAGAATAGAAAATACAATATAGAAAGTTAAACCGATAACCATCCCCCAGCCCGTTCTCAAAAACATGGAACGGAAAAAGGGCTCCGCAATAAATCCGGGCAGCACCGTTGTGAACTTAAGCGAATAGCACAACAAACGAACCAAGCCCCAAATCAGCCCTGCAAAAAAACCGATTTTCACGCTAAACAGCCATGGGTTCGTTGGGTGACGGCGCTCCTCCAAATCCTTGCTCGGCATTTTTTCTTTACTCATATATGGCCCTCCTTAATCGCAGGCAGCCGTATAACGGCGTTTTGTATAGCCCAGCATTCTACCTTAGTATGCGAAACAGAGCGAAACTGTAAACATTGGCAAGTCAATTCCTGCTCATGGAATAGTTGGCAATGACGTTGGCAATTAGGGCTTTCATCAAGTACAATAGAAGAGACATTATATATGTATATTGATTCAAGGAAGGTGACCTGCTCTTGCCGCAAAATACGAACGCAATATATGGCGGACAGGCGGTTATTGAAGGCGTAATGTTCCAGGGCAAACACGTCAACGTAACGGCAGTCCGACGTAAAAATGAAGAAATTATCTTTTATGAGGTGCCGCGCACATCACAATCCTGGGTTCAACGTCTAAAGAAGATCCCTCTGCTGCGCGGTGTGGTCGGCATACTTGAATCCACGGCGAAAGGCTCGTCGCATCTTAATTTTTCTATGGAAGCCTATGCTGAAGACGAAGCTGGGGAAGAACAGAAGAAAGCTCCTGAAGCTGAGGCGCATGCCCAGAAGAAGGAGAAATCTGGCGGTTGGGACTTAAGCATGATCGTTGGAGTCGCCTTAGCAGGCGTTATCTCGTTCATATTCGGCAAGCTAATCTTTACAGCAGCCCCTGCTGCACTAGAAGAGCTGCTTTTCGCAGGACTATTCGAGAATAAAGTCGGGCATAATTTGCTGGAAGGCGCTATTAAAATCATTTTATTGCTTACCTATCTCTATATTATTTCCATGACTCCGCTTATCAAGCGTTTGTTCCAATATCATGGAGCAGAGCATAAAGTAATCAGTGCCTATGAAGCAGGCGAACAGCTTACGGTAAACAATGTTCAAAAATACAGCAGATTGCATTATCGCTGCGGCTCCAGCTTTATTATTTTTACTGTGATCGTCGGTGTCGTCGTCTACTCATTGCCGATCTTTACATGGGATTCGATGTGGGAACGGATATACATCCGCATCCTGCTATTGCCGCTCGTGCTCGGACTCTCCTATGAAGTGCTCCGTATTACGAATGCTTTGAGGGAAGTTCCGATTCTTCGTTATCTTGGCTATCCAGGTCTGTGGCTGCAGCTGCTCACAACGAAGGAGCCCAAGGACGATCAAGTTGCGGTATCCATCGCATCCTTTAATCGAATGCTCGAGCTCGACAAGCAAATGACAAAATAATTAAGCTTTGGCAGAAAGGGGCCTAGCATGAGAAATTTATTGCGTCGTTTAGACGGCTGGATGTTAACTATATTGGTGCTGGTTGCGATTGGCTTGATTTATGGGATCCTCACTTCGCCAGCTGCGTTTATTATCCCGATTGTTGTACTTGGCGGCATATTTCTTCTGTATAAGTACCCGCCAGCATTTCTTCGCGGAGCTGGCTCTGCTAGATCAAGACAGCCGCAAGTTAAGCAAAGCCGAGCAACCGCCGCAAAAACGAAAGGCTCTCGGCCGCGCTCGAAAAATATGCCTTTCCGCGTCATCGAAGGCGGCAAGGACGACAATGATCAACCAAGATACCATTAAACTGCAAGCGTAGTTCTTGTCATTTAAAAAGGCTGCCTTTCGCAAGTCATTGTTACCGATGACTTGCAATAAGGCAGCCTTTTTATTCTGAGTCCATTTGCGACCGCAGTGCGCGCAGCTCGTCCAATCTTTGTGAATCGCGCCGGAAATATTCAACCAGAGTCTCGATGCATGTTATCGAATCCCAGCTTAAATGATGCTCGATTCCTTCTACATCCCTATAAATATTTTCATCCTGTACGCCAATCGTCGTTAAAAAGTTTTCAAGCAGCTGATGGCGGTCCACGAGTCGCTTGCCCATCTTCTTCCCTTTATTGGTAAGTACGAGTCCGCGATATTTCTCATAGATAAGATAATTGTCCTTGTCCAGCTTTTGAATCATTTTAGTGACCGAGGACGGATGAACCTCAAGACCTTCCGCGATGTCCGATACTCGCGCATAGCCCTTGTCATCGATAAGCTTGTATATTTTCTCCAAATAATCTTCCATGCTCGGTGTAGGCACCCCAAAAACCTCCTAACGTAGCGTCTTCACCTTGTCTCCTCGGCGTTGCTCTATGTATCATACAACTAATTTCGCCGTCATCGCAAGCAGAAACAGCTTCGTTAAGCACATCACTACAAAGCTAAATCAAACATCGTCTAACTAAGAGATCTGTTAAAATTGGAGCCATGCTGGCGTAATATCGTTCAGCCAAACTGTAATTTTCACCATTTGATCCGTAAATAACAGTAATCCCATGAGGATCATAACAGCTCCGCCGATTTTCATAACCGTGCTGGAATATTTAATAATCCACTTCGCCGAGCCCAGGAAAAAGGCTAGCACGAAGAAAGGAATTGCAAAGCCGAGCGCATAAGCGGTTGTCAGCTTGAACCAAGTTCCCGGCTCCGTTGCCGACAAAGCGAGTATCGCTGTTAATGCCGGGCCCATGCAGGGCGTCCACCCAGCTGAGAAGCCAATTCCGAACAAGAGTGAGCTCACGTAGTTTGCTTTTTTGGGAATCCAATTTACTCTGCGTTCCTTCATGAGAACGGTTGGTTTAAACAACCCGACAAGCAGCAGTCCCATAAGAATAATAAGCAGACCTGATACTTGTTGAATAAGCGTTCGATATTGACTGAAAAAATCCGCAAACGCATTTGTGCCATATCCTAGTGCATAATAGACTAAGCTAAAGCCCAATATAAAGAAGAACGTATGCGACATCGTGCGCAGCCGCACTTCCTTCGTCTTGTAGTTCTCCCTTATTTCCGTCACCGAAATACCGGTAATATAAGATAAATAGGATGGATACAAGGGTAAGCAACACGGCGATATGAATGATGCAAATCCAGCAGCGAGTGCAAGCCATAACGTAATATCTGTCATAGCGCTTCCCCTCCCTTCTCAATTTAATTAATCAATCGAACGCCTCTTCGCACAAGCAGCAACAGCAGCAAAATTGCGATTAGCAGCAGCACGATCGTACCGCCCGGCGCTAAATTCCATACTCCTGCGATTAATAAGCCGCCCACTACGGCAAGCTCTCCTACAAACACAACGATCATGACACTTTGTCTAAAGCTTTTCGCTGTAATCAGACTGCAAGCCGCAGGAATCGTAAGCAGTGCTGAGACGAGTAAAGCTCCGACAATTTTGATGGCCACGCTAATGACTAAAGCTGTAAGGATGCTGATCAATATATTGTAATTGCGCACTGGCAGACCGCTGACCGCAGCGGCATCTTCATCGAATGTTATAAGAAATAACTCCTTGATTTGCGTCCATATAGCAACCAACACAATAACAGTAACAGCCGCAATTACATATAAGTCCGTATTATCAAGCGTATAGATGCTTCCGAAAAAATAGCTGTTCACATTCATCGTATACCCTTTGCCTACTGTAAACAAGATGGAAGCAAGCGCCACGCCGCCTGACATTATGATCGCAATCGAGAGCTCCGCATACGATTTATACGCTTTGCGCAGCTTCTCAATCGCAAAAGAGGCCGCAATTGCGAATATAAGACCCATAGCAACGGGATAGACACCTACGAGAAAACCGAGGGCAACGCCGGCGATTGACACATGCGACAGCGTGTCACCGATCATGGACAATCTGCGCAGCACGAGGAAGATACCCATTAAAGGCGCTGTAACGCCGATTAATAAGCCGCCGATTAATGCCCGCTGAAAAAACTCGCTAGTTACGATTTCGAGCACTTATTTCTCTCCTCCATTTTCCAATTTCATTCTTAAGCCCTTCAAGCTATGCGCCAAATTGTTTTCGACACAGCTCTGCGTTTCATGCGAATGCTTAATATAAAACTTCAACTTCCCATTTTCTGCAGCAGGCTGCTGGCCTAAATAGGATGAAATCATTTCCATATCATGAGATACCATTAAAAAAGTAATATTGTGATGCTGGTGCATATGCTTGATCATATGAAAAAAGCTTTGCTGCGTCTCGACATCGATGCCAACCGTAGGCTCATCAAGAATGAGCAGCGACGGGTTGTTGATTAGCGCTCTTGCCAAAAATGCCCGCTGCTGCTGCCCGCCTGACAGCTGTCCAATCCGCTTGCTGCTCAAATCCTCGATTCCCATCGCATGCAGCGCATCATCGCATTTCATATGATCCGCTTTCGTAATCGATTTGAATAACTTGTTGCGTCCATACAAGCCGGAAAGCACAACCTCGCGCACCGTTGCGGGAAACAACGGATTAAAGGAATTTTTTTGCGGCACGTAGCCAATCCGATTCCAGTCCTTAAACTGCTGAGCAGGTACGCCAAACAGACGAACTTGACCGCTCATCGGCTTAAGCAATCCGACAATAATCCTCAGCAGCGTCGTTTTACCTGCTCCATTTGTTCCAATCAGTCCTATAAAATCCCGTTCCTTGATGCCAAAGCTTAAGTCGGATATAACCTTCTGATCTTGAAAAGAGAACGATACCTTATCTAAGGTAATCACCTCTTGGTGACAACCTGCAGCTTCCTGCAAATTCGTTACGCTAGCTGACATTTCTATGCCACTCCTTGCTACTATAAACATCCGTATTGATGGATAAAGCCTGTGCCAAATCGCACAGGCCACATCCTCTATTGTAAGGCTTGAATCAAATTTTGCAAATTAAGTTCCAACAAGCTCATTAGATCATCACCGGATTTTTGCTGAGCCGGCGTTAACCCTTCCAGCGGATTAAGAACTAATGTGTCAACGTCCGCTTCATTCGCTAATGTTTTTGCCAGATCGTCTGAGATAAGCTCCTCGAAGAATATATACTTCACGCCGTTTTCTTTAACAAACTTCGCTATCTTCAGCAAATCCTGAGCTCGCGGCTCCGCATCAGCACTTAAACCCATAATCGATACTTGCTTCAAACCATAGTCTCTCGCTAAATAACCAAATGCTTGATGAGAAACGACTATATTTTTGTTGCTGGCCGCGGACAATTCTGTCATATAGCGTTCATCGAGCGCCGCAAGCTCCCCATTTAGCACTTCATAATTTTGTTCAAATTGCGCTGCGTGCGCCGGGTCTGCTTCGATAAGCGCTTTTTTTACATTATCAGCCATGATAAGCAGCGATTTCGGACTAACCCATGTATGAGGATCTGTATCATGACTATGCTCATGCCCTTCCTCAGCATGGCCGTGATCGTGCTCATCAGCATGGTCGTGATCATCATGCTCTTCTTCTGCCGCTGCACCGTCTTCATCGCCGGCAATAAGTGTAATACCTTCACTCATCTCCCTAGCCATTAAGCTGCTGTCCGAGGACAGTCCTTTTAGAAAGCTGTCCATCCAGCTCTCCAGACCAACGCCGTGATACAGCAGCAGCTTCGCCTTCGAGGCTGTGCTTAGATCACCGCTCCGCGGCGTCCAATCATGCGGCTCTACGCCTGCCGGAATGAGATTAACCGTATCTACATGCACGCCTCCAATTTCACTCGCTAAATAATACAGCGGATAGAAGCTGGTCACTACCTTCATCTTCTCTGATTCGCCATCCTGCGAAGCTGCTTCTTCAGGGGCAGATTCATTTTGTTGCTTCGAGTTCGAGTTTGTGTTTCCGTTATTTGATCCGCATGCCGCTGTAAATACTAACAGACAAGCAAGTAATAGACTAACCGCTAAATTTTTCTTCCTTGCTATATTCCAATCCATTTCCTATTTCCCCATTTCTATTTCTGTTATTTCGTAATCGTTATTATTACTATTAGTAGTATAGCTTCACCCTATTTCACTGTCAATACTCTATTTTCCTTCGTGAACATTGTTAGAATGACATAAAAAGCCGCGCTTTAATCAGTAAATGATCAAAGCGCGGCTTTTATTCTTATAGCCAGTCTTTTCCGTTATTTCACGATTGCGCCATTAGGCATGTTATCTGGTACTGTAGCAAGCGTCAGCTGATCGCCGTGCGAAGCTGCGAGTATCATTCCTTGCGACAACTCGCCGCGCAGCTTCACCGGCTTCAAATTCGTTACGCAAATTACCTTGCGGCCGGTAAGCTCCTCCGGCTTATAATGCTTCGCGATGCCAGAGACGACCTGACGTTGCTCATAACCAAGATCCAGCTTAAGCTTAAGCAGCTTATCCGCCTTAGGAACAGGCTCCGCTGATATAACCTGTGCAACTACAAGCTCAACCTTTGCGAAGTCGTCAATGCCGATCTCTTCCTTCGCTTCATGCAGACGTTCCTCAGGCGCAGCTTGCGAGGCTGTCTCCTCGCTCGATTTAGTGCCGCCGCCCATTGCCGCTGCGATGAAAGCAACCTCTTCAGCCGCCTCCAACCGCGGAAATATAGGTGTATCTTTGTTCACCTTTGTTCCACCTGAGATGGAGCCGAATTGCTTTGCGCTTTCCCAATCGGTGAAGCTGCCTTCTACCAGGCCCAGCTGCTTCCAAATTTCACGAGGAGCATGCGTAAGAAACGGCTGCAAAACAATGGAAATAATGCGAAGCGATTCAGCTAAATGAAACATAACGGAAGAGAGCTCCGCTATATTCTCTTCATTCTTCGCCAATGCCCATGGCTGTGTCTCATCAATATATTTGTTAGTGCGGCTGACGAACTGCCAGATGGAAGCGAGGGCAACGGAGAACTCCATCCGTTCCATCGCCGCTTCGACATTCGCAATCGTTTCTGCGGCAAGCGCTTGAAGTGATGCGTCAAATGGCGTTACCGTTCCGTTATAGTCTGGAATTACCCCGTCGAAATACTTATCAATCATCGCTACCGTACGATTAAGCAAATTGCCTAAGTCATTGGCCAAGTCGAAATTAATACGCTCGACAAAGTTTTCCGGCGTAAAAGTGCCATCTGATCCGAAAGGCACTTCACGGAGCAAATAGTATCTTAATGCATCGAGGCCATAGCGGTCTATCAGCATGACGGGATCAACGACATTGCCTTTTGATTTTGACATTTTGCCATCCTTCATTAATAGCCAGCCGTGAGCGAATACCTTTTTCGGCAGCGGAAGATCCAGCGCCATTAACATGATCGGCCAATAGATCGTATGGAAGCGAACAATTTCCTTTCCGACAAGATGGACGTCGGCTGGCCAGAAGCGGCGGAATTGTTCAAGCGCATCGCCCTGTCCATCGGTATCATAACCAATAGCGGTAATGTAGTTGGACAGCGCGTCGATCCACACGTAAATGACGTGCTTAGGATCGCCCTCCACCTTAATTCCCCAGTCAAAGGTTGTACGCGATACAGCCAAATCCTCCAGGCCAGGTTTAATGAAGTTGTTGATCATCTCGTTCTTGCGCGATTCAGGCTGGATAAAATCAGGATTCGCCTCATAATGAGCGAGCAAGCGATCCGCGTATTTGCTCATACGGAAGAAATAGCTTTCTTCCTTGACAAGCTCTACCGGACGTCCGCAATCGGGACAATTGCCGTCATTCAGCTGCCGCTCCAGGAAGAAAGATTCGCAAGGCGTGCAATACCAGCCTTCATACGCACCTTTATAAATATCGTCCTGCTTAAGCAGCAGGTCAAAGATTTTTGCGACAACATGCTTATGACGCTCCTCCGTTGTGCGGATAAAGTCATCATTGGAAATTTCCAGCTTAGCCCAAAGCTGCTTAATGCCACCAACAATATCATCTACGAATTGCTGAGGCGTCTGATCCTTCTCCTTCGCTTTGCGCTCAATCTTCTGCCCATGCTCGTCAGTTCCAGTCAGGTACCAAACATCGTATCCGCGGAGACGCTTGTAGCGAGCCATCGCATCGCCGGCTACAGTTGTATAAGCATGCCCGATGTGAAGCTTATCGCTCGGATAATAGATGGGTGTTGTAATGTAAAAAGCTTGATTGGCAGACATTCAAATCCCTCCTCTTATTAAGAACACAAAAAACACAAAAAGCCCCCGTCCAACATGGGACGAGAGCTTGAACTCACGCGGTACCACCCAAATTCCATTCGCTTCCCGCAGGCAGAACCAGGTCTGTCAAGCGCATGCACGCGAACGCTTCATAAGCCGTCATTCATACGGCATCTGCCATTAACGCTGGCTATACGCTGCTCCCTTACTGCTTACGCAGCTCGAAACCAGATCCTCCCGGACCATCTTCCAATTCATCTCCCTACCGGATTTCAGCGCCTATCCCGGCTCTCTGCAAGGGCTCTGCATTGTACTTATCCATTCATCGGATATCACAGTATTACAGTATTACAGTATTGCTGTATTACATCCAAATATACATAAGGGCATCAACACTGTCAAGGAGCATCGCTCTGCTTGTTGTCGATCTCATCTTTGGCAGGCGGAACAGGATCGAAGCCTCCGGGATTGAATGGATGACATCTGGCAATACGTCTAGCCGCAAGCAAGCTTCCCTTAGCAGCGCCGTGCTTCTCTATCGCCTCCAGAGCATACTGCGAGCAGCTTGGATAGAATCGGCAGGTCGGAGGCTTAAGCGGAGAGATTACTTTTCGATAAAATACAATCGGCAGCTTCAGCGCCGCCCGCATTACACCGCGACGCGTCATGCCTGCTCGTTCGACTGCTCGTCCTGATTGCAATCCTTGCAATATCCAAAAACCTCGAATTTATGCTTCACGACTTGAAAATGATCAGGCGTCGTCGTAAGCTCCATCGGACAAAATGTGATGGGATAAGTACGGCCGCAATTCAAACAAATCAAGTGATGATGATGATCAAGTTCACGGCAATGCAGCTTGAACTTTACTCCTTCTTCGAAGACGACCTGCTCTAATACGCCAAGCTCCTCCATGACTCGCAAATTGCGATACACGGTGTCAAAGCTAAGTCCCGAATAGAACTTCCCCAAATAATCATATACATCCTTCGGAGCTAAGTAGCCGGGCGCCTCCGCGAACAGCTTCGCCAGCGTCTTGCGTTGATCTGTAATTCGCAGTCCTTGACTCCCCATATGTTGTACAATTTCTTCCATTGTGTGCACAACGGCACCTCCGGTCTCTTAAAGTCATTATATTCATAATGCCCAAAAAAAAAGCTCTCGTCAATGAGAGCCTCTTAACCATTTAACCGCATATTGATTAGAAAGCTCGCACTCATCGCTAAAAATGCAACTATGGCGAATACCCCGATTGCATTGCGCAGCTTGAGTCTTCGCGTAAGTCGCTCTGCAGGCTCGCCCTGCTCCCTTGCAGCCGCTGCGGCTCGGTGCATAAATAAAAAAGCAATCGCGCTACTAACAAAAAATAGATTAATGACGAACCAGATCGCGGTCCAAAGCATATCGTTACCTCCGGTTAATGACTAGTTGTACGAGTCTTCGATAAATTTATAAATACCACTGATTCAAAACTAGCATAAAGACGACAAAGCCTACAACTGCACAGCCAAAGCACATCCAGCCATAACGATAGCGCTGTTCGAACATTCGCAAAATACCAAGACTTAGTGCTCCAAATATGAATAATATAAATATCGCTCCAACTATAAATAACCCCGTGGATACTTCAGACACATTGACTACCGACACCTCATACACCCCTAATAAGCTAGTATACATTCTCCATTAGCCATTATAAGGTATAACAATCAGTTAATCCAGCACAATCCCTATTCACCATCGGATCGCCGACTCATAATAAGTACGGCTCATCGGTCGTTTGCGAAGCTTGACATGCAAGATTTCATCTCGAATAATCGCCTTGCATATACGCGGCTTAACTAGCTTAGGCAGTTTAATTTCCTCTTTCGCCCCTCTCTGCAACCCTTCGATTCGCAGTCGATCCTCTCTAACGAATAATCGAAGCTCTTCTTTCACTGCATGCTCCGGAAGCTTTATTTTGACTATTAAATATTGCTCCGACTCTGTAAAAGCAGCTTTGGAGGCGTTCATCGCTCCTGCCGCTTCAGGCAAAGCCTTCGTCATAAGCTTACGAATATAGCGCTCTACCCAATCAGGCTCGCGAAGCACCTCGAAGCCTTGCGGCAGACGTTGTCCTTCCATCCATCTTTCAAGCTCATCCCATTTGGAAGCCATCCTCCGCCCCCCGTCCGTACTTCCATATTGCTTTCATTATATGCTTCTTTCTCTCAGGAGACACAATTCTGTGCAGTCACGTATAGGCGAATGCCGCATACGATGAATAAAACTGATATTAAGGAGAAGGGGGATCATCATGCCGGCAGTCGTAGGATTTGTAAAAATTATTAGCGTAGGATCGAGTGCAATCGTCCAGTTCGGCGATGCGGTTCAGCTCACTCCATCAAGCTCCTCCAAGACGTATGCAGGCTCAGGCTCGTTCTTGACTGGCAGCTTAACGAATTCGAATAATGCCGTCAGTGCAACCAATACACTTGATCCAGATGCGCAAGACGCATCCGTGAATGAGGTTAATACGGGAGTTGGCGTTATATGAGCTGGACGATTCATCAGCATATTACGATTCATCAACTGCGTGTGGACAGCGTATCTAACAGCTCCGTGCTGCAAGTCGGCAGTGCAGGCTCTATTCGCTCACTGTCCCAGCTTTACAACACAGGAGGCTTTACACAACCAGCAGAGGAGCTTGGCGAAGACAATCCGATAGCATTCGTTCCTCTGCCTAACCCCGTATAGCTAAAGACCGAAGGAGCGATCCGCATGCAGCACCCTAACAATCTATCACCATGGCAGGCCTGGTCAATGGACGTTCAGCATATGCTGCAGACGCAGCAGCAGCATATAGACAGACTGTCTAAAGAGGTTGCCGCGCTGTATGAGCATATCAAACAGCTAGAGTCGCGGCCGTCCTATACAATAGAAAGCATTCAATATCACTTCGATCAGTTGAAAGTGGAAAAGCTAGACGGGACGCTGAATATCGGGATGACTGCACCAGGGGAAAATGGTGAACTAGTGAGCGGCAACAGCGGAGCGATTGAGCAAATAGCTGTCCCGAAACCGCAAGTATTCCCTGCCGCCTCTAACGTCATCACTCCGCCTTCGGCCGCCTATTCGGGCATTTACGCCGCGGTTAATCAATATTTAGACGGGACGGCTCCCATCAAGCTGCAGCAGCTGGAGGAATCAAGCGACATTCCACTCGATCCCTATCACCGTCGTATTATTATCGAAGATATTCGCAAGCAAATGCCTGCTCGAATAAATTATTATTTGCAGAAGCAGACGGATGCACCGAATTCTAATGCTGCCGCAGATCCAAAAGTGAGCGAAGCACAGATTGTAGCAAAAGCTGCAAACGATGCTGATGCAGCGCTTACAGCTTATATTAATAAATTAAAAGCCAATCATTCAACCAAAGGAGAATGCGAGAGATGATGCATTTTCATGTTGTCAATCATAATCTCAGCGTCGGGAACATTGAAGTGCTAGGCGTATCCAGCTCCGCTTATTTTCAAATTGGCGATACCGATTATGTAGCCCTTTACTCTATGTTTGACACTCCGCCTGAATCTGTCATTGTAGGACCGGGCGCCCCGCTGCCGGAGCCCGCCCTTGAGGACATGCCGCAAGTTGCCAGTCAAACAGGAGCGACTCTTGATGTCGACTAGCGACAGCATGCCCGCCACCCAACAGGCTGCAAGAACGATCCGAACAGCGCATGTAGGCGTTTACTTACTAACTAGCGTCGCACAGGCAGGCATCGCACAATTCGGCGACCGAGGAGAGACCTATGCCAGACTTCGAGCGTTAGCTATTCAGCGTGAGGAGGACCATTTGAAGGGCGGGGAGTTTTTATTCGATTCCTACGATATTTTCAACAGATCACTGCCTGAGCTGATCGACCCTGATTATGAGAATGGAAAGGACGTCCGCATTAGGCGTTATAATTGCAGCGACGCTATCCATGTCGGGCAAGTACGAATAATTGCTGCAGGCTCTTCCGCAAGCTTGCATGTTGGGAACAGTATGCGCTATACAGCTGAAGCAAGAATAAAGCATATTCGTCAATTCAAAATATCAAGACCCTTCCCGCCGGTCGGGAAGCCTCTGCTATAGGCATATGACTAAATGCTATTGACCAGGTACAAATGACCAGTACATTTCTCCAGGGCTCACATACATTATCAATGTGATAGCAACTTAAGCATCACATCGATAACTAACTTTTCTGGAGGTTGAGATGATGGGTTACAATGTAGCAGGTGCTAATACTGGTTGCGGTCCTTGGGGCGGATTCGGTATCATTCTTGTACTGTTTATTCTGCTAGTTATCATTATAAGAGCAGGTGTATTCTAAGTTACGGATAAACAGTCTACGTATAAAAAAGCGGCAAACAGGAATGAACCTGTTTGCCGCTTTTTTTCTTGCTGATCATTTATTCCCATCATTTTAGCAGCATCCGGATCACCTTCGCGCCCCACTTTGAGTTCGGATAACGAAATGGGATATCAAAGTGCGTGACTTGCTTCAAAATGCTCTTTTGGTGACTGAAAGCATTGAAGGATTCCTCGCCGTGATAGCTGCCCATCCCGCTTTCACCCACGCCTCCGAAAGGCAGATGCGGCGTGCCGAAATGCATAATTGTATCGTTTATGCAGCCTCCGCCAAAAGATATGCGGCCGATGATCTCATCCTGAATCGCCTTGCTCTCTGAAAACAAATAAAGCGCAAGCGGCTTAGGCCGATCATTAATTGCCTCGATCACATCTTCCATGCTGTCATAGGTCATAATTGGAAGCAGCGGCCCGAATATTTCCTCCTGCATAATAGCGGACTGCCAGTTCACTCCATCAATAATGGCAGGAGCAATAGCCTTCTGCTTCAGGTTGTGCTCCCCGCCATAGACAAGTTCACCCTCAGACATAAAGGTGACGAGCCGCGCATAGTGCTTTTCGCTAATCAAATGTACATAATTTTCATTAAGCAGCGGCTCGCTGCCATACAGCTGCTCAATGGCTGCTTTTAACTCCTGCAGCAATTGATGCTTCACGCTGGAATGAACATAGATATAATCAGGCGCAATACAGGTCTGGCCGGCATTTGTAAACTTGCCAAAAGCGAGTCGCTTTGCGGCAAGTGCCAGATTAGCATCCTGATGAACAATCGCCGGGCTCTTGCCCCCAAGCTCCAACGTAACAGGTGTCAGATGCTTCGCTGCTGCCTTCATAACAACCTTGCCCACTGCAACGCTTCCCGTAAAAAAGATTTTATCGTAACGCTGTTCGAGCAGCGTTGTGCTTACCTCAATACCGCCTTCAAAAGCAATAACCCAGCCTGGTTCAAAGGTTTCCTCGATGAGAGCCATGAGCACGGCGGATACATGAGGCGCAAGCTCTGACGGCTTTACAACTGCTGTGTTGCCAGCTGCAATAGCGGAAATGAGCGGCACTAGCGTCAGCTGCACTGGATAATTCCAAGGGGCGATAATAAGACTAACGCCATACGGCTCCTTTATAATAAAGCTTTTGCCTCCGAAATGCGTTAACGGAGTACGCTTTCGAATCGGCTTCATCCAGCGCCGCAAATGCTTCAGCGTGTAACTTAGCTCCGCTAACGTTAATCCAAGCTCGGTCGAATACGCTTCAAACTCACCTTTGTTCAAATCCTGCTTAAGCGCGGCCAGCAGCCTGGACTCATATCGAACAATAGCCTCGCGCAGCCTCAATAGCGCCGATTGCCTCGCTGCGAACGACCTCGTCTGACCGCTGGCAAAAAAAGCGCGTTGAAGCTGGATAGCTGTAATGATTTGATCCATGACGCCGGCCACCCCTTTTCATATCCGTATCGTAATCGCTAACTTGTACCTCATAATGATTAAACTCTATTATACTATTAATTTTACGGATATGGGGATATGCTACTTCCTGGATCGCTTCAGCTTCTTATATTTTTCTGCATACTTGCACACGCATTGAACGACCGTTGCATGCGACCATGTAAGGGGAGCAACGGACAGCGGCTTTCCGTCAAAAGGATTAAGCTGCTCAGCCAGCAGCCCGCTGGACAAGGAATGCTCAGCTACCCATTGCAGCGTCTGCCGCGGCTTCTCCAGCTGCTCGAGTGACATCGCGGAATCGATCTCATAATTAGCCACCCAAAGCGTGCAAATGATCCAGGGATTACCGGGTACTTTGTCAATCTCGCCTGTCTGCTGAAAATAGTAATCATTGGTGTATCTTGCAACGCCGCCCAGCGCCGTCCTCACTTGCAGACCGTCTCTAATCGCATTCATCGTCTTAACGATCCGCTCATCCGAGGCGGGCAGAACGCCAAAGTCCAACACCCCGAACAGGCTGCTTTCAAGCGTCATATCCTTGACCCAGCTGCCTTCCTTCTGAATCAGTCCTCGCGCGAATCTCCCGCTCTCCTCATCCCATAGATGAGTCAGCATACCCCGCTTTATTTGTTCAGCTCTCTTCTTATAGCGGTCGCTTCGTTCATAGTCTCCGAACAGCTCTGTAAAATAAGCGCTCGCCATTAAGCCGCCGTACACGGAAGCGGCCGTATACGTCCATATGCCGTATCGTTCCTCCCATAGATCATAGCTGGCCTTAGGAAGCGACAACGATTCAACTACATACTGATCCAAAAAATTGGCTGATTTGCGTATGAGACTGCTGTACAACGATTGCGGGAGCTCAATAACACCATTACGCAAATAGTCCTTCCATAACGCGAACAGAACGAGAGCGGTCTCATCCTCTTGAATCGGAAGCCGTTTGCTGCCCTGCACAATATACGGATGCCAGCTGGAGCCGACCGTTCCATCCGGATTATATTTATGGTACAGATACCCTTCTGGGGAAAGGGCATTCGCGCAAAAATGGAAGAATGGCGCTATCACGCTCTGATAGCCAGCCATCGACATAGCTTCGGCGATCAATGCGCCATCCCGCGGCCACATATAGCTGTAATGATCCCGATTATATTGCAAAATGTCGGTATCATTCGCTGCAAGTATGGCTCCCCGCTCATCCACTTGCGTTCGAACAAGAAGAAGACTCTGTCTGAACAGCTTTACGATCTCCGGCGGCAAATCGCCAAGATCGCTCTCAGCGCGGCGCAGCCAGTGGTTCCAATAAACGACGATCCGGCTAAGCAGCTTTTCGGGGTCATTATCCTGCACATACTGATTGAGCTCCTTTACCTCCTCCAGATTGCTCCCGACCGACATCCAGTAATAGATCGACTTCTCGCCCCCAGCAGGTATATAAGTACGGAAGCTGATCGTGCTGTCCACTGACCCTTGCGCAATTGTGTTGCCCATCAGCGTGCCGTCTTCCGCATCCCGCCAGGTTCCTTCCGCTGAATGAAATCGTTTAATGCCCGTTGAAAATTGCAGCATGCCCCCTTCGTCAGAGCACCCGTTAAACATAAAATAATTGGAGCGTTTGTAATGATACAAGGAATGATTGTCTGGATAATAAACGGCCGTATCGCCAACCTCTGTGCCTTCGATCATAAGGTCCTGGTGAAAAAACAACCGCACCTCCTTGGACTCATTCGATACATTCCGAATATTAACTCGCTTGATATAGATGCATTCTCGCTGATGAATGCCATCATTCATATACAGCTCCACGCCAAGCGACTCATGTCTGGCAAGCACGTTGGTTACTAATGAGTCCTCAATGTAATCCAGCTCGAATCGCCAGCCTGGCTCATGGAGCCAAGTGAATACGCCATTAACCCAAACCCCAACGCGGCAATAATGTCCTCCAACATGATTCAGTTGTCCTACAAACGGATAGTAAATATCGCGAATATAGCAGGTGTCGTCTAAATTAAGAAGCATTTTTCCGTTGCCGATGACTAGATGTCTGGCCATAATGCATTCCCCTTTCTATTCGCAGCAAGCGCTGCGTATACCTCGCGATAAGCCGCAGCAGACCGATTCCAGCTATAATCCTCCTTAGCCCCATTAGCGACTATGCGGCTCCAAGTCTCCTTGTCTTGATAGACAACAAGCGCTTTGCGCACCGTAAACAAAAATTCATGAGCATTATAATTTGTAAAGGAAAAACCCGTCCCCTCACCCGTGTATTCATTGTAGGGAGATACCGTTTCTTTCAGTCCGCCCGTTTCTCTTACGATCGGGACAGATAAATAACGAAGCGCCAGCAGTTGGCTCAAGCCGCAAGGCTCAAACTTAGACGGCATTGCATAAAGATCAGATGCTGCGTATATTTTTCTGGCCAGCCCGTCATTATAGCCAAGCCACAGCGCTATTTTACTCGGGAATCGCTGAACTGCCTCCTGAAACAACCGCTCATAGCGTGCTTCGCCGGAGCCCAACACGACCATCTGCACATCCTCTTGAAGCAGCTCATCAAGCGTCGCCGCAATGAGATCAAAGCCCTTCTGCTCGACGAGCCGCGACACGACGCCGATTAACGGAATTTGCTCACATATCGGCAAACCAAGCTCTCGCTGCAGCTCTGTTTTATTTTTACGCTTTATATTTAACGAATCGCTGTACGGATAAGCAAGAGCTTTATCATGCATCGGATTGAACAACTCGCAGTCAATCCCGTTTACAATCCCGACAAGATCCTTCGAACGATAGCGCAGAAGAGAATCCAGCCCCTCGCCATAATAGGCCATCTGGATCTCATCCGCATAGCTCTGGCTCACCGTTGTCAGCTTATCCGCATAATTCAAGCCGCCCTTCATACAGCTTGCAGCGCCATGAAACTCCAGTCCGTCGTATTCGAACAGCTCATCGCCAGCTCCAAGCAAATCCTTCATTTGTTCGATGCCGATCAAGCCTTGATACTTTAAGTTATGAATGGTGAACACGGACCTTGTGTATGCCCATGCAGGATCGAAGGCGTATCTAGTCTTCAATAGAAAAGGAATGAGACCTGTTTGCCAATCATGGCAATGGCAAATGTCCGGATGGAAGTCCATATAACGGGCAGCTTCCATAACCGCAAAGCAAAAGAAGACGAACCGCTCCGCATCATCGTCATAGCCATACAAGCCTCCTCTCCGAAAATAGTATTCATTATCTATTAAGTAAAAGAACGTTCCGTCAAGCTCAGCTCTCAGCAAACCGCAATATTGATTGCGCCAGCCAAAGGATACCTGGAACTCTGCAATTAATGTGAACTGACTTGTGAGCGTCTGCGGAATTTCCTCATATTTTGGTATAATGACTCTAGCATCTACACCGTGATTGGACAGCGCTTTTGGAAGCGCGCCGACAACATCAGCAAGCCCGCCCGATTTTGCAAGCGGCACCGCCTCTGAGGCTGCAAACAGAATGTTCATTCCCGCCCCCTCCATTCCAGCTCTTTTTACGTTAGATCACCTTTCGTTTGCCTACGACGAACGGCGAGCGTTCTACTCCTCGTATATGCCGCTCGCTTTCAATAACGACATCTTTATCGAGAATGCTGTACTGCAAAGCGCTATTAGCACAAATCGTTCCGTTTTGCATGACAATGCTGTTCTTCACTACTGCACCTTTCTCCACATGGACGCCGCGGAACAAAATACTGTTCTCTACAGTCCCTTCGATTCGGCATCCGTTCGCCACGAGCGAATGGCTAATTTTTGAACCTTCTAAGTAGCGAGTCGGCGGTTCATCTTTAATTTTTGTAAAGATAGGTCCAGGCTGATAAAACAATTTCTTCCACACCTCTGGCTTCAGCAGCTCCATGCTGTGTTCGTAGTAAGCTTCTATTGTATTCACTATGCCAAGGTAGCCTTCGTGCAAATAACCGTACACCTTCAGCTTATCCAGCCTAGATAGAATGGCATGGCGCACTAAATGATCCTGTCCGCCGGCGAGCGATGTCTCTACAAGCTCCATTAGCAGCTCTTTGCGCATCACATACATTTCCATCGAGCTAATATCGCTGTTCATCCGTCCATAATGATCCTGAATCGCAGTTACACGTCCGTCTTCCTCCATGCGAATCTTCCGAGCCTTCCCCTTAAAAGGCTTATCATGCTGCTTGCACACGACCGTAATATCAGCCTCTCGCTCGATATGAGAGTGAATGATTTGATCAAAGTTAATATTGCAGACCATATGGCTTCTCGTAATGACGACATACTCATGCTTGCAGCGATGAAAGTAGTCTCTATGCTGATAGAAATGATAAAGATCGCCGCGGCTCAGCTCTTGAATGTCATCCGTTGCGGGAGGAAGAACGAACAAGCCGCTTTGTCTATTGTTCAGATCCCAGGACTGCCCAGATCCGACATGGTCCATTAGCGAGCGGTATTTGGTATGCGCGAATACAGCGACATGTGATATACCTGAATTAACCATGCTCGACAATGCGAAATCGATCAGACGAAAGCGCGCGCCAAACGGAACAGTCGCTAGCGCACGTCCGGCAGTCAGCCGCTCCAGCTCATCCGTTTCATGGATAAGATTGATCACGCCCATTACTTTATGCCTCATGTACGACACCCTCCTGCAATACGTATTCGTTCGATATATATTGATCAACTGCGACAACTGTAATGTCATCACCGAGCGGACTGCCTATGACGACGCCATCTTGAACAACCGCCCCTTCACCGATGATCGCCCTGTATATTTTCGAGCCTTCTCCAATTCGGACATTCGGCATAATGACCGAGTCCTTTATGTAGCTGTCCTTGGATACGTGAACGCCATTGAACAGAATGGAATGCTCGATTGTCCCTTCTATCATGCAGCCCTCCGTAATAAGAGCCGAGCGTATTTGCGCAGAGTCTCCTATATACTGTGCCGGTTGGTTCGGATTGACCGAATAAATACGCCAGGCTGGATCCGCCAGCTCAAGCGGGGCTTGCTCCTTCAGCAAATCCATATTAGCCTCCCAGAGGCTCTCAATGGTGCCGACATCCTTCCAATAATCTTTAAACAAATAAGTATGCAGCCGTTTATTATCCCGCATCATCATCGGTATAATATTTTTGCCGAAGTCATGATCAGAACCTTTGGTCGCCTCGTCATAGATTAAATATTTTTGCAGAACGGACCATGTAAATATGTAGACGCCCATTGATGCTAAATTACTTGTTGGCGATTTGGGCTTTTCCTCGAATGCCGTAATTCTCTCCTCATCATCAATATGCATAACGCCAAATCGGCTCGCTTCCTCCCAATCCACCTCAATGCCCGCGATAGTGACATCCGCTCCGCATTTCTTATGGTGCTCCAGCATGAGCTCATAGTTCATCTTGTATATATGATCGCCGGAAATAATAAGCACATATTCCGGATTATATCTTTCTATGTACCCCATATTTTGATAGATAGCATTGGCCGTGCCTTTATACCAATCGCCTCCTTTCTTCTTTACATATGGCGGTAGAATTGTCATCCCTCCGTCTCGGCGATCCAATCCCCAAGGACTGCCGATACCCAAATATCGATTCAGCTCCAGCGGCTGATACTGAGTAAGTACGCCGACTGTATCAATGCCTGAGTGCGCGCAGTTACTGAGCGTGAAATCTATAATTCTATACTTTCCGCCGAAATACACCGCCGGCTTTGCAAGATCCCTGGTCAGCACGCCCAGTCTCTTGCCCTCTCCTCCAGCCAGCAGCATAGCGATCATTTCCTTAAGGTTCATCCATAACATCTCCTTCATGATAGTAAATCCCCCGGTTCAGGGTGTAGCAGCAAAAAGGTAAAGGGAGGCAATTCTAATGCGATACTTTGATTGTGACCGTGCCAAGCTATATCGCTAATCGAATGCATTTGTTCCACATATTGCTCCGTCCCCCCGAAGCGAGCGTCATTGCTATGCAAAAGCGTGCGATAAGCGTTACACATCGGGACACCGACACGAAAAGGTTTATAATGCTGATCCGAAAAGTTGGCAACGATAATGCAATGATCGATTTTGCCACAACGAATAAAGGATATGACCGATTGCGCGGAATTATGAACATCAATCCATTTAAAGCAATCCGGCTCACGATCTCGTTCCCACAGTGAAGGAATGACGGTATAAAGAGCGTTCAGCTCTTTCACATACTGCTTCATCCTCCGATGAGAATCATATTCCAGCAGCATCCAATCCAGCTCTTCGCTGTCCTTCCATTCATCGAACTGTCCCCATTCACCGCCCATAAATAGCAGTTTTTTACCGGGATGCGTCATCCAATAGCCGTAAAATAACCGCAGCTGGGCAAATTTTTGCTCATAGCTGCCTGGCATTTTATTAAGCAAGGAACGTTTGCCATGTACAACCTCGTCATGCGATAAAGGTAATACATAATTTTCGGAGAAGGCGTAAAGCAGTGAAAAGGTGATAAGTCGATGGTGATCAGGACGATGGCTTGGTTCAAGCTCCATATAGCGGAGCATGTCGTTCATCCAGCCCATATTCCATTTAAAATTGAAGCCAAGTCCGCCGTTGTAAGTAGGTGATGTGACGGCCGGCCAGGAGGAGGAGTCTTCCGCTATCATTAACGCTTGTGGATAATAGTGAAAAATGATTTCATTCAGTCGTTTAATAAAACGCAGAGCATGGAGATTATCTCGCCCGCCCAGCTCATTCAGCGTATGCATATGCTGCGGTTTATCCATATGTAAATTGATCATATTAGCGACAGCATCGACGCGTAAGCCGTCTATATGATACACGTCCATCCAATAGATTGCATTGGATATAAGAAAGCCGCATACCTCGCTCCTGCTGTAGTCGAACGCCAATGTACCCCATAGCGGCAACTCAGCACGATTCGCATCCGCCCCTTCATATAGAGGTGTCCCATCAAAGCTCCTCAAACCGTGCGCATCCTTGCAGAAATGGCCCGGTACCCAATCCAAAATAACGCCAAGCCCGTGCTGATGGCAGCTATCGACCAAGCTCATTAAGTGTTTAGGAGAACCATAACGGCTGGACGGGCTGTAAAAGCCTGTGATTTGGTAACCCCAGGACTGATCGAGCGGATGCTCTGCAAGCGGCATAAGCTCAATATGGGTATAGCCCATATCCGCCGCATACGGCACTAGCTGCTGCGCCAGCTCCTCATACGTATAGAAGAGCTCTTTGCCATGCGTTTTCCATGAACCTGCATGCACCTCATAAATAAGCAGCGGCGCTTCATAAATCGATTTCACGCTTTTTTTCTCGCGCCATTCGTCATCTCCCCATTGATAGCCTTCAAGCTCGACTACAATCGATGACGTTCCCGGTCTAAGCTCCGCATGGAAGCCATATGGATCGGCTTTATGAAGAATGCTTCCGTCCTTTGTGAGCAACTCATACTTATAACGTTCGCCCGCGCTGACATCTGGAATAAAAAGCGTATAAACGCCAGTGGTACCTATAGGCAGCATGCGGTGCTCGCTTCCTATCCAGCCATTGAAATCGCCTATAACGAATGCCCCCTGCGCGTTAGGCGCCCATAGCGCGAATCGTACACCGGACTGTCCATTCCAGCTAATACAATGAGCGCCCATAAAGCGATAGCTATGATAGCCGCAGCCCTGGTTGAATAAATACAGATCGGAATCCGTAATTCCGAAATAAGAAGCGTTCGTCAGCAACAGCGTCACCCCATCAATGGAACTATTGGAATCTAATAGATTCAAATCTATTAATAGAATATGCAGTACTTTCATAAAATAGAATCAGCTTGATCCTATGAACCCCATTGGACCCAGCCATTGCATTAACAATTAATTGACAGCCTCCGGAGGAGCAGTGATGATTCACCTGAGTCCGTTACCATCCAATCAAACGCAATAAAAAGAGCTGTGCTTCAGTCGTTTTGACTAAAGCGCAGCTCTGTATGATTAGATTTTTATGAAAGGCGATCGTTCATTTGTGTAGTAGAGGAAAAGCTCATGCATCGCTCTGGTGCAGGCGGTGTAGAACAGTCTGCGGTCGCTTTCCCTGCCGTACCTCTCCGCAGATGCGTCAGGGATGATGACAGCGTCAAACTCAACACCCTTCGCCAGATAAACGGGAATAACGACAATCCCCTTCTCGAATACGACAGTCTCTTTCTGGATGAGCTTCAGATTGGATATGGAACTCCTTAGCGAGCTATACAGCCGTTCGCTCTCTTCCGCTGTTTTGCATATTAACGCTAATGATTCATACCCTTCCTTCTCCAATGCTTGCAGCCGTTCAAGCAACAGCAATTCCAGCTGATCGCCATCGTTCATTTCAAAGAGCTCCGGCTGCTTGCCCGCACGGTTAAAGGGCTGTATTCGTTCTCCGCCGGAAATCATTTTGCTCGTAAACTCAACTATAGGCCTAGTCGAGCGATAGCTTCGCAGAAGCTCGATCTGCAGCGTCTCTTCCTCTGGAAACAGCTCCGAATAAGGCGCTAATCCTTTATCGCCAGTCGTATGCGCAAAGATCGATTGATTAATATCTCCAAGAACGGTCATTTTGCTCATTGGAAAAATACGTTTTAGGAAATGCAGCTGAAAGGCGGAATAATCCTGAGCCTCGTCTATAAAAACATGCTTAACAGAAGTATTCGTATGGAAGCCCTCAAGCTTTTCTTTCAAATATAAATAGGGTGTCGCATCCTCATTGTACATCGAGCCGTTTTGAATATGTGCAATCGAATTCTCGCTAATTTGCGACCACTGGGCTGGGAATCGCTCCCCTTCGACATGCTCAGCTTGCTCGTGCTCAAGAGCCCATTGTAAAAGCCGAATATACATCGCTGTCATATCGATAAATTTCAGCTGCTTCACAGCGCTCCGCAGTCTTTTAAATCGCTCTTGTACAACCATAGCGGATAAGTAATCACGCTCCGATTGAAAATCATCGAAGGAATTGCCATCAAATTTATTTTTCACGAGCAGCTTTTCATAGGCTTCAACGTACTGTTCGACATCGAGCAGCTCCATTTCTTCCTCCACCCATTTCCGTCTGCGCTCTGCTTTAGCAAGCCTCGTGAGCTCCTTAAGCAGCCATCCTGCCGTCTCCCGCAGCCGGTTAGCGATGGACATTTGACGACTAAGCCCATAAAAATATTGATCCATTTGCTCCGCTGTTACCAAAATACGGCCGCGAAACTTAATCGGCTTGAAAATAATACCTGCGTCTCCCAGCTCATTGACATAATCGTCGATCAGCTTCATATAGGCTCTGCTTGATTTGTAGGCAATCGCTTCGAGCCGCGCAGCATATGCCGGATCATGCTGCTCCGTAAGGGTATACTCCATTTGCTGGAACGGATCCTCAAGCGTAAAGTGCCGCCCTAGACGATGCTCCAAATATTGCTGGTAAGTCGTCTGTCCCATATTTTGCTCGCCAAGCTCCGGAAGCACAGCCGATATATAACTGTTGAACATCGGATTCGGCGAAAAAAGGATAATTTGGCTCGCATTCAACGAATCGCGATAACGATAAAGTAAATAAGCGACGCGCTGCAGCGCCGCAGAGGTTTTGCCGCTCCCTGCCGCACCTTGAACAATAAGCATCTTAGCCCGCTCATTGCGAATAATGGCGTTCTGCTCGCGTTGAATAGTCGCGACAATGCTTTTCATCTGGGCGTCAGATTGCTTGCCAAGCACCTCCTGCAATAGTTCATCGCCGATCGTAACGCCTGTATCGAACATGCTTCGAATGTTGCTGCCGCGAATAATATATTGCCGCTTCAAGCTCATTTCGCCTTGTACAGTTCCGCTCGGCGTCTCATAGAGTACTGGTCCAGGACCAAAATCATAATACAGGCTGGACACTGGAGCCCGCCAATCATAAACAAGATAGCGCTCTCCGCTGTCATCCAGCAAGGATCCGATACCAAGATAAATAGTATCTGTCTGCGGATCCTCCTGCTCCTTAAAATCCACTCTGCCAAAATAAGGCGATTGCTTCAGCTTCTTCATCGTAATAAGCTGCTGCTTAGCATGCTGGTAGCTTCTTTCCCTTTCAGAAAGCACCTCTGCTTGCTGCTTCAAGCTCGCGAACGTCTCAGCTGTTTCGGCGGCATCCTCCAGATTGACGGTTACATCATCCCAAAACTCACGCTTTATGCTAACAATTTCGCCATGCAGACCTCCAGATTGATCTTCCAGCGCTGCTATAGATCGATCAATGACCTCCATTACTACTTCAACACGCCGCTGTTCCAGTTCAAGCTCCTTCTCAAAATCGCTCAATTGTTCAATCCCTCCTGCACTGCATAGTCTATTTCGTTATTTTACCACTTCTCATCTTTAATTGATAAAATCAATTACACATTGCGCTCAGCCGACTTAACGTCTATAATAACAAAGTTATTAAGCTTGACTGCCCTATTGTCCGCAGCAAGCCGCGGTTCGAAAACTCCCGCGTAACCAAAACTAGGAGGTAGATACAATGTTTAATTTTTGGTTTGGGGCACTCTTTATGCTCGCCCATTTTTTACTGTTTTTAGTCTGCTACAGAATGTTCGGCAAGTTTGGCGTTTATGCTTGGATCGGCATGGCAACGGTGCTTGCCAATATTCAAGTCGTCAAAACGATTGAGCTCAGCTTATTCGGTATGGCCTTTATTATGACGCTTGGCAACACAATGTATGGCACGATTTATTTAGCGACCGATTTGCTGAACGAAAAGTACGGCGTCAAAGCGGCCAAAAAAGCAGTCTGGTTCGGTTTCTTCACCCTTATTGCTACGACATTGATTATGCAGCTTGCTCTTCTATTCGAGCCGCAGAGCGGAGCGCTGCAGGTGCAGGAATCAATGACAACCTTATTCGGACTTATGCCACAAATTGCACTGGGCAGCTTAGCCGCTTTTTTCGTCAGCCAAATGCTTGATGTCAGACTTTACGCGATGCTGAAGCGTATGTTTCCAGCCCCTAATAAACTGTGGCTTCGCAATTTGGGCAGCACCCTTATCAGTCAATTTATAGATACGCTCATTTTTTGCACAATTGCTTTTGCGACAGAATTTGGATGGGAGGACTGGCTCTCCATTCTCATAACTACTTATCTCATTAAGTTTATCGTCTCATTTGTGTCGACGCCTTTTATTTATATTGCCAGAAGCTTTACTTTTAAAGATGCAGATACAGAGAATTAGTCATAGGACTAATTCTCTGTCAAATCAATAAAGCCTATATCGGCTAGCATCACCTTGCCTATCATGCTGCTGAATCTGAAGGTTAGGACGTCAGTCTCCAATAGCGTCACATCGCTCCCAAAATATGAAATCGGGATAACAAAGGTTTGAAAAATCGGTTCTGTCGATTGCGCGTATTTTTTATTTTTCACGCTTTCCTCCAGCCAATCCCATGCCATATATGATGTATAGGCTGGAGGCGCGATCGGCATGACCTCATCGACATCTATCGTAGTCGAACGCTCGTCAAGAAGCGTCAGCTCAACCTCAAGCTCTGGGAGCGGCAATTGCTTAAGCTCCTCTTCCTTTTCCTCTTCACTTTTATCCCTTTCATAGTTAGCCATTGAAAACACAAGCGCTGGGGAGTCCAGATGCGTCAGTTCTTCCTTTACCTTCTCATTCAGCTTCAGCACATAGCTTGCTCCAGCCTCATCCCACTCCAGCATAATTCCAGTGGAATCCTTCTCATTCCCGTCACGATCCTCAGCATCGGTAATTTCCCAGTCCGTCATGCCATCCACTTCAACCGAAGCCGCTGCCTCAGCTTCATCGAAGGCAATAAGCTCAACATAACTGGACTCCTCAAAGCGATGAATATAAATCGTTTCTGGCAGCCATTCGGATCCCGTTCGATAATCTCGAAATAAGTCCTTATATTCTGTCTTTCCTTGCAGCGTTGCTTCTAAAAAAGCCGAAAGATACACCTTAGCTGCCGTACGCTGATCCTCTCCGTCCATTAAATCACGAAGATTAAGAAACAATCCGCCTGGAAGCGGCTCATCCAGCATCCCCCATGAGGTGTTGAATTGACTATGATTCGCATCCGTTATATAAAGAGCAGCTTTAAATTTGCCGGATTCTTCGTCAAAAGTTGTGCGGCTGTATTGGCGATCTCCGTAAAATAAATTAATATCCGCATCCCTCGAGCCCTGCAGCGTTAAATAGTTTACATTATGCAGCTGAGCTAGCTTGTCATCTACTACTCGATCAGTAGGCGCTAAAGAAGCTACCGATACAAATTGAACATCCTGAAGACTGTCTAACGTCCTGTCTTCATCAAACCATTGCTCGTAATCAGCCGCCATTGCGACAGCCTGCCCGCCGCGAGAGTGCCCAATTAGAGCGGTTCGAGCAAAATCTACTTTTCCCGAAAATACATTATCGGGCTCCTCATGAAATGCTTGAAGCTGTTGCACATGCTTCAGCAGCAGCCATGCACGCAGCTTCTGGTCATGCTCGGGAATGCCTGACCAAACCGAATAGTTAAAGAAATTTTCATCCACGCTTACGGCTATCATTCCTTTGCTTGCGAACAGCTCTCCTAAATAGCCGTAACCGCCGTCGGAGAAATCCTCCATGAGATGATTGCCATGCACCATTAATACTAGCGGGAATGGTCCTTCGCCTTCCGGCATCCATACTCGTCCATTAATCGGCAGCTCCCTTTGATCAAATCCCCAGAACCATTTCCTAAGGGTTGGCCATTTGCTTATATAGTCCGAAGCGTCTACCGAATTCGCAGCCAGATCGACTTCTGAACCGAATAGGCCGCGATGCTTATCCTTTCCGCTTCCATAGCTCAGCTCTCTTACCGTATAGGGACCTCGCTTCGCTGGATTCAACAAATCCTCTGCCTCCACAACAGGCTCGCCTTCCATGGTCACCTCACGTACAAGCTCCGCTGCCGGTACAGGCTGAATCACATACAGAACAATGCTGCCCGCCGCAACTGCCGCAAGTGCTCCAGCAGCAGCCAACCGCCTGGAATGTTTAAATAAATACAGCAACCCGCTAAGCACAAGCCCGCTTACTAGACCAAATACAATATAACTAAGCGACAATAATATAGCCAGCTTTACACTAAATTCAGCAATGACTAAAATAACATAAACTTCTATGCCCGTAATTATTGTTATAGCTGTATATCGTCTTGGCAAAGGCGCATAAAGCATGCTCAGAACGATCGTTGCAAGCTCGCTGAGCGCCGTAACGGCAAAGAGATTAATCATTCCGAACAGCAGCAAATCTACTGCAGTGCCTAGACCTGTTGGCATGCCTGGAACCGTCAAGCAAAAAGCTAACAAATTCAGAAGCAGCATAGCGCCGAACCCTACCCGCCATTCAAAAGTGTCAAGATTCGCGCGCAAGGAGGACCGCTTTTTTAGCCACTTAACTATGCGGCCTCTCTTTTTCACCTCTTCACGCATTTCTAATTCCATATCGGCTCCTTAAGCGACAACCAGCTTCTATCATTTATGCGCTCGATTCCGACAGACACGCCAAAAAAGGAGCTAAGTACAGAAGCCGTCAACAGCTTGTCGGTATCCTCCACGTGATTAGTCTCAAAACGGCTTCCGTCCTTTAAAAGCAGCATCTTCGAAAAGCATGGCAGTATTTCTTCTACATGATGGGTCACATACAAGATAGTCGGACCATTATCCTGCGACGCAATCGCTGATACCATATGAAGCAGCTGCTCGCGCGCAAACAAATCAAGCCCAGTGCACGGCTCATCCAGAATAAGCAATTTGGGCTCAGCCATAAGCGCCCTTGCGATCAGAACCCGCTGCCTTTCTCCTTGTGATAAGGTATCGTACGTTCGATGCATAAAAGCTCCGCAGCCTAGCGATGCCATTAAAGCTTCTGCTCGCTCAAGGTCAGCCTTGCTATACCCGTCATAGAGTCCGATTGTCGCAAATTTGCCGCTGAGCACAATGCGCAGCGCTGTTTCATAGCCATATAGCTTCTGTTGAAGCGCGGTGCTCACCCAGCCTATGCTTTTGCGAAGCTCTCGCAAATCGAACTCTCCGAATGTTTTGCCTAGCACGCTCATCTTACCCTTAGTAGGCCATATATATCCGTTTATCATATTTAGCAGCGTTGTTTTACCAGAGCCGTTAAGCCCTAGAATGCACCAGTGCTCCCCTTGCTTAACGTTCCAGCTCAACCCATTCAGCACCTGCTTCTCTTCTCTTTCCCAGCTAACTTCATTTATATCGATGATCATTTGAACTCACTCCTCACGCCGATTATCGGCGTTGAATTTGACTTCTTAAATTAGATAGACCATTATTATAATACACTGTTTTGAAACGAGCATAAATATGAAGCATGTTCCGCATTATCATTTTCGATACCCGCAGGAGTGACTAAGCATGAAACAACATCAAATTAAAGAATGGGCTAGATTTTTTTTAACCTATAAATTTGCCCTTGATGAAATTGAAACAAAATTGAATATATTAAATGAAGAATTTCAATTTCTACGTGATTATAACCCGATAGAGCATATAAAGACGAGAATCAAAACACCGGAAAGCGTGCTTGGCAAGCTTCAGCGCAAAGGCCATGACATTTCACTAGAGGCGGCTCAAACTTATATTCGCGATATTGCCGGCGTTCGTGTCATTACATCCTTTTCTACCGATATTTATCTTATTCTGGACTCGATCAGCTCCCAGAGCGATGTACGTGTTATTGAAGTAAAGGACTATGTCAAAAATCCGAAGCCTAATGGTTATCAAAGCGTACATCTCATTGTAGAAATACCTGTATTCCTAACATCGCATGTCGAGCATGTGCCTGTTGAAATTCAAATTCGTACAATTGCAATGGATTTCTGGGCGAGTCTTGAGCATAAAATCTACTATAAATTTAATGCGAATGTACCCGATGAAATCCGTTCACAGCTTAAAGAATCCGCTCTTATGATTAACTCGCTCGACCATAAGATGCTTGCCTTGAACGAAGAAGTGCAGCATTATCGTCTGGAAGCTCCTAATGAACAATAATTGATTTCTCATATGAAACAAGGGCTGTCCAAAGTCGCTATGACTTGGGACAGCCCTTGTTCATTTGGTTAGCCTTGCGGCGGATGCTTCACAACGGTTAACAGCATTTTAAATCCTTCTATCGCCTTCAGGGCATGCGGGATATTAGCTGGCATAACAATGCTTTCTCCGCTGCTTACTGTGTACAGCTCATCTCCGATTGTAATCTCGACGATACCTTCTAACACTTGAACCATCGCATCTCCAGGGGTCGAATGCTTAGCAATAACGCTGTCCTTATCGAGTGCGAATAAAGTCATCGACAGGTCGCTGCGCTGAACAATCGATTTACTGGAGGTTTGGTTAGGCATAATCTCAATTTGGTCGGCAAGTCGTAATGGCTCTGCATGCGGAATTTTATTAATAAGCGGTTTTGTCATTTTCTTATCCTCCCTGATAGGTTTAATGTCTTGTTTCGTATTTGCAACATTTGCCTGCAACAATTTCACTGGTGTAACGGCTCTTAATTCATAAGCTGCATTTGGCGGAACGACAATGCTTTCTTTATTGTTAACGAAATAACAGTCCTGACCGATACACACCTCGAGCTGCCCCTCCATCACAAACAGCCATTTATCCACTAACGAATATTCTGTTGTAATGCTTTCTTCCCGGTCGAGGGCAAACAGTATAAAGCTGAACGCCTTCTGTTCACAGATCGGAAAGCTTACAATCTGTCCAGATCCGACTGTCACTAAATTAGTAAGATCAAATGGCTCACTGATAGGCACTGCTTTATGAATCAAGCTTATCCCCTCTTTCTAGTCATTGATTCTCCGAACTGTCTTAGCCAGCGGATTGAAATCCTCGCCAATGATTTTAAATGAATGTTGACCGTCATTCAGTTCAGTAACGAATATGCTCCACTCGGCTGCATTGACGGCCACAAGAAATAAACGGTCCATTACATCCAGTTCCGATATCGCTTCAAGCTTCCTTAGAACATCCTCTGGCACAGAGCCAAAGCGATCCGTCAAAATATGGATCAAATCGATTTTATCAGCCTCCAAAGCCTGGCTTCTCATTAATTGCTCGTATGGCATCTCTTACACCTCCTTGAAGTCCAAGTACAAAGTCAAAGTTAATCCAACAACCGAATCTCGTATTCACAATGATCATCGCCGCTCACATTGCAAAGAATTTCTTTGGAGACGACTTTTCGCTTCAATATTTTCATAAGAGCACCTTCCAATATAGCGCCTTCCAGATCGCACACCTTTTTCTCATCTATTTGGGGAAGACCTTTACAGAAACAATCATCTATTGCGATTCTCATCTTCTTGTCATCCTCGTACATTACGCTCGGTATACCGATTTGCAGGTCTTCAAACAGCTTTAGCAATTCAGCAACACTGGTTACTGGAAGGCTTTCACCGATCTTTCTGCCAACCGTAAGTGTTGTTCCCTTGCCGCCCATAGGCAGTCCTTGATTCATCCCGATAAGACGAATCATTCGATATAACTCCAAAGGCACCTTATCACTCATTTTCGTTCTGCCGCTTTTTTTCATGTCCGCGTAAGTATATTCTTCCATCGTGCTCGCCTCCCTATGTTGCGTCTAGTATAGCATTGGGATGGATAGCCGAGTGTGAGCCGCGTCACATCACGAAGAACGTCTTAAGTCGGGCTTTTAATTGTTACAAAACCGCGACATTATCATAATTGTGTTTGTAATCACACTTGCGAAATATTGAATAGGTAAACTAATGGTAGGGTATCTCATAAAAAAGTTTTGCACAGACAGCCTATAATCTGATGCATAAGGAGAGAATGATTACCATGTTAAAAAAATGGTTTATTGCTGCAGCTTCTGTTGTTTTCGCTTTATCGCTCGGTGCCTGCACAAATACCAATGTTCAAGATAACGCCAATGCAGTCAGCACGGCTCAGCCCAAAATCAATCAACCTCCAGTCGAGCCGATCGTAACAAGAGAAGGGAGCACTGTTCATATTGAACTGACTGCTCAAGTGACAGATATTGAAATCTCGCGCGGAGTTACTTATAATGCTTGGACCTTTAACGGTACTGTGCCAGGCCCTGTTCTGAGAGTGAAGCAAGGCGACATCATTAACATGACGCTTAAAAACCATGATCCCATCATGCCTCACTCTATTGATCTTCATGCGGTACATGCATCACCCAGCTCGAAATTTATCGACTTAATGCCCGACGAAGAAGGCACCTTCACCTATCCTGCCAGTTCACCCGGCGTCTTCATGTATCATTGCGGCACAAAGCCTGTCCTGCTTCATATCGCTAACGGAATGTATGGAGTCATCATAGTTGAACCAACAGAGGGCTATCCGACTGACGATCAAATCGACCAGGAGTATACGATTGTTCAAAGTGAATGGTACGCCGAAAATGATTTCGACGAGATGCTAGACGGCGAGCCGCAATATGTCGTATTTAACGGCAATGATTATTTGTTGAACGAGGAGCCGTTAACCGCGAAGGTCGGAGACAAAGTTCGCTTATACATTAGTAATGCGGGTCCGAATGAGGTTTCATCATTCCATGTTGTCGGCACGTTGTTCGATACGGTCTACATGGACGGAAATCCTAACAATGTTAGTTATGGCATGCAGACCGTCATGCTGCCAGCCAGCGGCGGGGCTGTCGTCGAGTTCACTGTAACCGAAGAAGGCGATTATCCCATTGTCACACATCAATTCAATCATGTATCAAAAGGAGCAATGGCAACCTTGCATGTAACAAAGGATTGAAGCATGTGAGGATAATCACAGAAGTTAACGATTGATCGCTGTAAAATGAATTTGTATAACACATTAGGGAGGCAACAATATGATTATTAAATTAGATACAGAAGCGGTAATGAACAACATGAAGGAGCTTTGCACGCAATTGCTTGGACAAGAATCGTATCAGCAGCTTCGCCGCTGTATTGACGAATTCTCGGTAGACGAGCCGTCTCTTCAGCAATATGAGAGCTTTATGGAGAAGCACCAACATCTTCAGCAATATGAGGAGCAAGGTCTTGAGCCGCCGCAAAATGAGATTGATGATTATGAGCAAGCTGAGCTTGCGCTTTATGATAATGATCTCATTCGCAGATTTCTTCATGCACAGCGGCAGTTCACACAGCTTCATAATGCGATCAGTCAATACTTTACAAAAACAGTCGAATATAACCGATTGCCGGATGCTAAGGAACTAAAGACCGGCGGCTGCGGCTGCGGCGGTAATTGCGGCGGCAATCACTAAAGAAAGGGTAATCCCGGTACCGTAATGGTTGGGATTACCCTTAGTTCTTTATTTATTCCGTTGAGGTTGTCTGCGAAAGCCGATTCGTGATCGATATTGAATCGGGGCTCTCGCCGGGTAACGGATTGGAACAGAAAATATATGCACCAGCTTAGTGAATGGAATGCTTGCAAACAAAACAAATGCAGAGATAACATGCAATTGAAATATTTGCGGCACTTCCTCCATTAGCACATATTTAGGTTGAAAATAAAATAAGCTGCGGAACCACGGGCCTATTGTTACTCTATATTCATAGGCGATCACCGTTGTATTGTAAATAATCGTCATGTATACGCCTATGATAGATACGAACAAAACAATCAATACAGCGAAATAATCGCCGAACCCGGCATGTGCTCTTACACGCGGCGCTGAAAACTTGCGGATCAACAAAATAATTAACCCGACTACGACCATCAGGCCTGCAATTCCTCCGCCGACAATTCCGCCAAAATGATACATCTCCTCCGTAATACCAAACATGTCATAAAACTCAATGGGCAAAATAACACCCATCACATGTCCGATGAACGCGAATATGATCCCCCAATGGAAAAGCGGCGAGCCAATGCGAAGCCATTTTTTCTCGAAAATTTCCGTGGAAGGTGCCGTCCACGTCGATTGCTTGAAGGTGTATCGATATAGCAATCCTACAATAAAAATGGTTAAGGTGATATATGGAAATACCACCCACCAAAATATAGAAGCCACTTGAATCCCCGCCTCCTATTTGAACATTAGCGGATACGGCATAGGATCCAGATCCGGCTTTGCTCTGCTTTTTTCACGTTGTTGCATAACTTGCTCTTCAGGCGCTTCGAAGACGTCCATCATCATCGCATCAAATATTGATTTGTATGGGTTCTCCTCTGGCAAATGGAGTCGAATACGATTCGTAGCGAATGCCATTCTGTCTAGCAGATGCTGCATCGAATCACTGCCTTCAACTGCCGATGCGAACTCATACAGCATTGGCAAGTAATCGGGCAGCTCGTCCTCTGGCTGCATGAATCCATGGCTGCGAACATATTCCCTTAATTGCAGCAGCGCAACACCGCGATTACGGCTGTCTCCCAGCTCATGGGCAGTTAAGTAAAGACCTGTTCGGTCCTTCAAATCGAAGGCTGCAACATATTGCTCCTGCACTTCACGCAGCGACAGGCTATTTAATCGATTCGTCGTTCTCAGAATAGCGGCTTGAATGGGTCCTTCCTCCAGCACTTCGTTAGCGAAAGCCTGGATTTCGTCAAGCTCCTCGCGAAACGATTCAGACGGATAGCCCGTCAATCGCGCCGCGATCGTTAGCAATGCCGAATGATGCTCATTCATAATGTCCCTCTTTCCCGAACGGGTAAGTCATCATCGCTTCCGGCGGGGCGATGCTGTCAAGACTGCAGGAGCCCTGCTGAACGTAAAGATCATCATGCATTTCTCGGCGCCCTGTCGGTATAACGAACCGTTCATTATATTTGGATACAGCAAGCAACCGGACCATATCTTCAATTTCATCCGTCGTCACATCTGCTTCCTTGAGAAGCTGACTGTGCGCCAATTCATTCATGCCGCCTACTGTAGTTTGTCTCATATGGACACGCATGGCGGTCAGCTTAAGCAACACGCGGCGAATAACGTCCGTATCCCCTGCTGTTAATATCGAAGCGAGATATTCCATTGGAATCCGCATTTGATCGACTGCAGGGATGTAGTTATCCGTATTCAATCCAGATTCCTCGATATGGTTCATGATCGGGCTAAGCGGAGGCACGTACCATACCATAGGCAATGTTCTGTACTCTGGATGAAGCGGCAGCGCGATCTTCCACTTCATCGCAAGCTTATAAATGGGCGAATCTTTTGCCCCTTGTATCCAAGAATCATTGATTCCAGCTTTGCGCGCTTCCTTAATCACCTCAGGATCGAACGGATCAAGAAAAACAGAAAGCTGCGATTCATACAATTGCTGCGGATCCTTCACTGAGGCAGCCTCTTTAACTCGATCAGCATCATACAGGACAACGCCGAGATAGCGAATTCGCCCAACGCAGGTTTCCGAGCATACTGTCGGCAATCCCGCTTCTGTCCGCGGATAACAGAAATTACATTTTTCCGCCTTATGTGTATTCCAATTGTAATACACCTTATGGTAGGGACAGCCGTTCATACAGAAACGCCAGCCTCGACATGCATTCTGGTCTACGAGGACGATTCCGTCCTCGTCCCGTTTGTATAGAGCGCCTGTAGGACAAGAGGCCACACATGATGGATTTAAGCAATGCTCGCATATACGCGGCAAATACATCATAAATGTTTTCTCATATTCCATCGAAATATGCTCCTGCAGCTTTTGAACGTTAGGATCAAGGGAAACGGAATCGGTTCCGCCAGCTAAGTCATCATCCCAGTTCGAGCCCCATTCAGGCTTGTCGATGTACTTGCCTGTCAGCAGAGACTGCGGTCTCGCTACAGGGAGGTTTTTACTTTTTGGACTCGTAATCAGATGCTCATATTCGTACGTCCATGGCTCGTAAAACTGGTCGATATCCGCCATGTTCGGATTATAAAATATATTGGCCAGCTTCGATATTGGACCGCCGGCGCGCAGCGTCAGCTTTCCATTTTTGAGCACCCATCCGCCTTTGAATCGATTCGTATTTTCCCACTGCTTTGGATAGCCCTGACCCGGCCTTGTCTCTACGTTGTTGAACCACATATATTCGGCGCCTGGACGGTTGGTCCAAACATTTTTGCATGTAACTGAGCAAGTGTGACAGCCAATACATTTATCTAGGTGCATCACCATGGCCACCTGTGCTTTTACCTTCAATCCAGTTCACCTCCTTGAGCGGTCTGAGTACGGCGATCGTGTCTCGCTGACTTCCAGTAGGACCATAGTAGTTAAAGCCATAGCTAAGCTGAGAATAACCGCCGATCATATGGGTCGGCTTCATCGTTATGCGGGTCACGCTATTATGTGTGCCTCCCCGCTTATTCGTAATGCCGCTGATCGGTACGCCCATCGTACGATCCTGAGCGTGATACATATAAGCGAGACCTCGTGGAATTCTGTATGTCACAACTGCGCGGGCCGCCACTGCGCCATTGCGATTATAAACCTCAATCCAATCATTATCCTTAACGCCAATTGATTCCGCGTCTTTTTCATTCAGCCACACAAGCTGCCAGCCGCGGAACAGCGTCGACATTTGCGTCGTGTCCGTAAACATCGTATGGATGCCCCACTTCTGATGGGGGGTCATATACCGAATTTCCATTGACTTGCCTCTAGCTTCAACCTCTTTCTCACCTTGAAGAAATGCGCTGTGCATAATCGGCGGAATATAGATGGGCAGCCCTTCGCCAAAATCTAGCATAACCTCATGATCAAGATAGAAGCTTTGACGCCCGCTAAGCGTGTGCCACGGAAGACCGAATTCAGTATTGACGGTGAAAGGAGAGTAGCGCCGGTTATCCTTCTCCAAGCCGCTCCATACCGGCGTTGAAATCGCTTGACGAGGCTGAGCAGTAATATCGAGCATCGTGAAGGCTTCCTCTTCCCTCTCCTCAGAAATATGCTTTAACTTCTTGCCTGTCTTCGCCTCCATCGACTTCCAGCCTTCGACCGCCCGCTTGCCGTTCGTCGCGCCTGACATTAACAATATGGCTTCGATGGCCTGCTTATCTGTATACAGATCAGGATTCCCTTTGCCAATTCCCTCACGCTTCGAAATACCGAGCCTGCTCTCCAGCTCTTTATAAACGGGATCACCGGGTATTTTGACGCCTTTGGTGCCGTAACCGGCCTTTATATTCGGTCCGATCGTAATCATCTTTCCGTAGACATTCGGATAATCACGCTTCACAATTTGAAAAACCGGCATCGTCTTGCCAGGTATCGCCTCAACCTCGCCTTTCCGCCAATCCAGCACCTTCCCGAACGGCTGGGCCATTTCATTAGGCGTATCATGCCCAAGCGGAGTCATCATGAGATCCTCCCGCTCCGGCAAATGCTTAGCCGCCAAATCAGAAAATACTTTACTAATTTCTCGGAAGGCATCCCAATCACTTTTTGCCTGCCATGGCGGAGAGATCGCTGCATTGAAGGGATGAATGAACGGATGCATATCGGTGCTGCTTATATCATGCTTCTCATACCAGGTCGCTGCTGGAAGCACAATATCGGAGAACAGTCCCGAGCTCGTCATTCTGAAGTCCATGCTGATTAACAAATCAGCCTTGCCCCTAGGCGCTTCCCCTTCTGCCTTTACCGTTTCCGGCTTCCAAGAATGCTCGGTATCTGACATCGCTCCGTCATCGCCGCCGACAAAGTGACGGACGAAGTACTCATGTCCCTTGCCGCTGTCACCAAGCAAATTTGAACGCCAGTTGAAAAATACGCGCGGGAATACGCGCGGATCGTCTGGGTTCTCAATGGCCCATTCGATTTCCTCTGATTTAATCCGCTGCACAACATCATTAATGACCTCTTGATCGCTCTTAGCCCCGCGCTCCCTTGCTTCCTTCACTAAATCGAGTGAATTTTGCGTAAATTGAGGGAAGGAAGGAAGCCAGCCAAGGCGAACAGCCATAGCGTTGAAATCAGCCGGGTGCATGTTGCTGAAGCGGCCGCCTCTGTTGATTTGCTGCTCAAGGTTCTTCTCCTCGTAGCGGAATTGATCTGTAACAAAATAGAAGAAGGAAGTTCCGTTTTGCAGACGAGTCGGTCTTATCCAATCGCCAGCCATCGCGACCTGCTGCCAGCCCTCCAGCGGACGGACCTTCTCCTGTCCGACATAATGCGCCCAGCCTCCGCCATTTACGCCTTGCGAACCGGTCAATAACACTAAATTCAATATACAGCGGTAAATCTGATCGCTATGAAACCAGTGGTTAGTCCCGCCGCCAAGCGCGATCATCGACTTGCCGCCCGTGCGCGCCGCGTTATCAGCGAATTCCCTCGCCACTTGAATGACGTGGGCTCGGCGTACGCCAGTAATTCCCTCCTGCCACGCAGGGGTGTACGGCCGAAGGTCGTTATAATCCTGCGGGTAATCCCCAGGCAGATTCCGATTGACGCCTGTATGGGCGAGCATCAGATCGAGAACAGTCGTTATTTTTATACTCGCACCGCCAATTGTTTTCAGTTCTTTGACCGGCACGCCGCGAATCACTTTACTGTTGTCGCTGACATCCGCGAAGTAAGGAAAGCTGACCAGCTGAACCGAGTCCTCTTGTCCAAGAAAGCTCATCAGAGGATCAATAGTCGTGCCATCCTCATTAGTTAAGTCAAGATTCCATTTCGCGCCGCTGTCCCAGCGAAAGCCTTGGCTCCCATTCGGCACAGCCGGCTGATTCGCAGCGGCATCCCATACGACGGTTTTCCATTCACCATGCTCATGAGTATTTTCAAGGTCCGAAGCCCGCAGGAAGCGTCCTGTAACATACGCCCCATCCTTCTCCTCCAAAATAATAAGAAACGGCAAATCCGTATAACGCTTCGCATAATCGTAAAAATATGGCGTTTGCTGGTCCACGTAAAACTCTTTCAAAATAACATGGGTCATCGCAATCGCTAACGCGCCGTCTGTTCCAGCTTTGGCCGGCAGCCAAATATCGGCGAATTTCTCATATTCCGCATAATCGGGGCTAACTCCAACAACCTTCGTCCCGTTATATCTAGCCTCTACCATAAAGTGAGCATCAGGCGTCCGGGTCTGTGGAAGATTCGTACCCCAAATAATAAAATATTTCGAATTGTACCAATCGCCGCTCTCTGGCACATCCGTTTGGTCTCCCCATATTTGCGGCGATGCCGGCGGCAGATCCGCGTACCAATCGTAGAAGCTTAAAATGGTTCCGCCAATAAGCGATAAAAACCGAGATCCGGCAGCATAGCTGACCATGGACATTGCAGGAATCGGACTGAAGCCGGCGACGCGATCTGGACCGTATTTTTTTATCGTATAGATCGTCGCAGCCGCTATCATCTCGCAAGCATCTTGCCAATCGAAACGGACGAAGCCGCCTTTTCCGCGAGAAGTTACATAACTTTGTCGTTTGACTGGGTCCTCAGCGATACTTTGCCAAGCTTCAACCGGATCCAAACCGCGTTTTCGTTCATTTCTCCAAAGCTCGTACAATTCACCGCGTATGTAGGGATATTTAACACGGATCGGACTGTAGGTGTACCAAGAAAAGCTGGCGCCGCGCGGACATCCCCGAGGCTCATATTCGGGGAAGTTATCTCCAGTAGAAGGATAGTCTGTCTGCTGCGTTTCCCATGTGATGATGCCATCCTTTACAAAGATCTTCCAGCTGCATGAGCCGGTACAATTCACGCCATGCGTCGAACGAACAACCTTATCATGCTGCCATCTATGCCGGTATAAAGATTCCCAATCCCTCGCTCTTGGATTTTCCTCTGTCCACCCATCATTGATCGTTTCACCACGCTGCAGATGCTTAAATGTCTGAAACCATGATTTACCGCTTTTACCCACTGCTGCCACTCCTTTTTACTTCTGCTCAAATCGGAGAAAATCGTTCTCCTACAAGCTTGAACGACTGCTCTCCAGCTTGCAGCTCTTCCATGAATACAGTCCAGCTTGCCGCATTCGCCGCTGCCATAATTAACCTTTGTATCGTGTCCAGCTTGTCCATTTCGTATACGGCTTCACGAACAGAATTGGATAGATCGCCAAAACGAATATCTAGCAGAGCTATCAAATCTTCTTGATCCTGCTTAAGTAGTTTCGACTCATCGTGCTGAAGCATAGCATTGTCCTCCTTTCGCAAATAAGCATCACATGATAGGGATAGCTTATACTTTCATCATTTTGAAATAATCATTAATTAAGGTTTTCTTGCATTCTGCCGCAACCTCATCGAAATATTCAACGAGCGAAGCATTCAGTTCATCCCCGTTACTGCCTGCAAAGGTGCGATGCAGTCGACCTAATCCTTCCCCAAAGTGAACATTAATCGTTGTATGGTCTCCTTCTATCACGATGCTGGCGTGCACATCGAATGGATGCAAATGCTGCGCTTCCAAGCGTTCAAGCATCAATTGGTAGTAATCAGGCGCAGCGAATCGCAGAGGCTTCGGTAATGGTGTATTTTCCATCTCTTGATTCATCGTCATCCTCCTAATTGAGCAACTATCGCTTCTTCATCGTGGTTATGTATTAAATCAATGTGAATCATCGCTTCAAATTTCCGCAGCACCGAATAATCGGCTTCCTGCTCCGCAAGAGACTTGCGAATATCCGCCGCCAAGCGTCTCATTAAATCATGATCGCGAATCAAGGACATCACTTTGTCCGCGAAATCGGGCCTAGCTTCCAAAATAGCGTTATACAAGCCTTCCTCATGCTCCTCAGAATCAGCATGCGCTAATGTTCGCGTCTCCCAATGCTCGAGTGTAATACACGCGGTTTCGTACGCTTTGTCCAGCTCATTTCTTTCCAAACAAATTCTCAATAGCTCTGTCAGCTGCTCTGCTTCTCCTATTGCTGCGTCATGGATGGACGAATGACTGTCCAAATGCTTCAACGCCGGTCCCAACATCATTTTCACTTCCCTTGTTTTTTCTAAAAACAATATTTATACCAACAGTCTCCCAACCTCTTCCGCTTTCCATACCCTTTTTTCCCAAATAAAAAAACAGCAATTCAGGGCTGTACCCTTCAATCGCTGTTTTTCTGTAGTTCGCAACGCTTATCCTTAAACATTGAAAAGGAAGATAGATAGAATTAAAAATTGTACTGCTCCAATAATTTCGATGATGCCTGCCTTCATCGGTCGCAGTTGCTTACCGGCAAAGATGAATGCTCTTGCAGCAGCATATAAAAAAGGGATCATCATAAGCGGATAGCCAACCGCTAAAGGTATAAAAAGGATAATGACATGGAAAATATAGGCGATAAGTCGCCACCGCTTATTCATCCGTTCACGAAAGATCGTTTTTATAAAAAAAGCAGTCCCCAAAAAATAAAGAAAAGTAAATAAAGTAATGAATAGCATCGCTTGATTCCACTGGCCTCCGCCTAGTAAATAGGCTGCTGCAGCAGCTATGGAAAAGCTGAGAATAGCGCATAAGTCATTCATAATAGCTCGCTCAGCTTTACGCTTGGCATGCCATATATTTATTAGCAGCAATAGAGCTAACGGAATGCTGAAATATAGGAGCTGCGGCTCATAGATTAGCGGCGGCAAGCTAAAGAGAAGACCAGTCATGCCATAACCGGCCCCCCATTTAATCATTCGTGTTCGGTTTGACCGCTTCTTGACAGCTTGAAGCAGTGGATACGATGCTAAGTAAAATAAAAACCATGCGATAAACAGCGGGATGTGCATCCTGTGTGGAGTGCATATCATCATTCCAAGTATAAATGGTACGCTGACCATTGCCCAGCCGCCGTGCTCATGAGGAATAACAATGGATCGTTTCTTCATCTGATGTTCACCTCTTAAAGTTGCACAATCTTAACTTGTTCTCCTGCTTTCAACCCCGTCGTAGTCGGAGGAATAACGATTAGACAATTTGCGTCCTTAAGGGTTACCATAGCGCTAGATTTATCTAGCCCAACAGGCAGCGCATACAAGCGCGCATTCTCGGAATACCAGCGTCCTCTCACATATCGGGTGTAGGCATTCACCTTCATATAATCCTCAGCAAGAAAAGCCGAATGCTCGCAAGCGATAGGCGTAACTTCCCTCTGCATAGCGTGCAAAAGCGGACGAACAAACAATTCGAAGCCTACAAAACACGCAGATGGATTTCCTGACAATCCAAAAAGCAGCTTATTATTCCATAAGCCGACGGTAGTCGGACTTCCCGGACGCATTCTAATTTTGTTAAAAAGTGTCGTCCCATTCCATTTAGTGAAAAAGTCAGCCATGATATCATAATCGCCTACCGAAACGCCTCCAGTTGTTACAATCAGATCGACTTCAGAGTTTAGCAGCTCGTATAAGAGCGTTTCAGCTTGCTCATATACATCAGATATTTGACCGATAAGAAGAGGTTCACCTCCAGCCGCGATTACCTGAGCGGCAATCATATAAGCGTTGCTGTTTCGTATTTTGCCCGCTTGCAGCGGTTCTGACGGCTCCAGCAATTCGGTCCCCGTAGATATAATAGCGACCTTTGGCTTCGTAAATACCTTTACCCGAGCATACCCTAACGACGCTAATATCGCGATTGATCCCGCTCCGATCGTTTGCCCTGAGCTTAGCAGCATTTGTCCGCTTTCCGCCTCTTCACCGATTGGCGTAATATGGCTTCCGAGCTGCGTTGACTTACGAATATGTACGTATTCTCGATTATTGATAGACACAAGCTCTGCTGCTTCTTGCATAATGACGGTATCGGCTCCGTCAGGCACCATTCCCCCAGTCATAATACGTGAAGCCTGCCCGCTGACAAGCTTCTTCTTTGGCGCTGTCCCGCAAGGGATATGCTCTGCAACTTCTAATACAATTGGCTTTGAAGATGAAGCATCCGCTACATCCTCCGCCAGTACAGCATAGCCATCCATCCCCGAACGTCTGAAATGCGGAATAGGCTCCCGCGTTTTAATATCATCAGCCAGCCGTCGGCCAATTGCATCAATAAGATCGAGCTCTTCGGCGGCTGCATAGCTTGCATGCTGAAGAATGAGCGCTTGGGCTTCAGCTGCGCTTAATGCTTTTCGATTGAGCTTCTCAAACTTATCATTCGAATCTTTTGTCAATGGTTCGATCATCCTCTACTAAAGAATCTTTAAGTAAAGCGGCTTCGTATTCATCCGGGGTATTCACATCTGTAATAAAATCTACTTTTAGCCCTTCACTTTCAAACTTTTGCTCAGTAGTCGTCTCATATGCTAATCGGCTAACAAAATCGCTTATCTCCATATCATTTCGCTCAAGCATTGCGGCAATAGAGCTTGCGCAGCTCTTATCATAGACCGCATAAAGAGGGTAGAGTTGTCCATTTACATAAGGAATAACAGCTTCCGGCTTCGACCTCTCCTTCTGCTGGAGCATAAGCTTAGCTGCATCCGTTGATACAAATGGCATATCGCAGCCAATGATCCATACATGGTCATTATACGCTAATGAAAGGGCTGCATGCATACCCGCTAGAGGACCATTATTGGAATAGTAATCTGTAATGATTCGAATATTACGATCCACTATCGGCGCATATACGAACGGTTCATTCGTTACGATAATAATTTCTGTGCATAGCTGCTTCAAACGGCTTATTTGTCGGTGAATTAGCCTTTCTGAATGAAAGGGCAGCAATGCTTTATGAGTACCGCCCATTCGATCGCCTTTTCCGCCAGCTAGAATTGCACCTGTTATATTGTGAAGGGAAAACAATGGATTGGCAATGCCTAGCATAATAAGCCTCTCCCATCATCATTTTATTTCTTCCTTACCTAGCCTAATTATCAGCTATTTAAATGCTCGCCTCAATGACATTTCTCACATCAAAAACGAAAAAACTCTAACATTCCCTGACATTACGATTTCAACACATCGCCTTATCCAATGTGATCATGGTCACACTTGCCATAATTGGCGCTTTGTTATACTTGCATTAACAAATACTATTGAAAAATGAGGTGCCCTCATGAGCACAACAAGCTTGGCACAAACGACTATATTAACCCATAACAGCTCCTTCTTCACTGAGGAAAGCTTGAGCTTGCTGAAACAGATCATGTATCCTCTTCAGGTTAACGATCAAGCCTGCTTGTTTAGGGAAGGTGACAATTCCAATAAATTGTACTTTATCTATTCTGGAAGAGTGAAGCTGACTAAGCTTACCGATTACGGAAAAGAGTATATTTTTTCTTTGTATCACAGCGGTGATTTTTTCGGCCAAATCGATCCATTATCGGACTCTACACATACCTTCAGCGCGTTTGCCAGCGAGGATTGTCAGATTGGCGTTATTCAAAAAACAGACTTAGAAGTACTGCTCTGGCAGCAAGGACAGCTCGCGATTGAATTTGTAAGATTGATGGGCTACATGCATCGGATCACACAAACTAAGGTTCGTGATTTCACGATGTTTGGCAAAACCGGGGCTCTCTCCTCCTTATTAATTCGTCTTGCTAACAGCTATGGTACTCTAAAAAATGACGGTATTCTCATTACATTGAAATTAACGAATGCCGAGCTTTCCGACTTTATCGGCGCAGCGCGTGAAAGTGTGAATCGGATGCTAAGCGAATGGAAACGACTAGGTCTGTTGTCCATTCATGACGGCTATATAACGATAACTGACTTGAAAGCTTTGCAATCTATTTGCAAATGCGAGAATTGTCCTGTTGACATATGCCGAGTGTAACAAAAACTCCCTGCCGTTGACATCGATGCGCTTTTATGTGCAACGGGTTCAACTGAAGGGAGTTTATTGGGCGTTAACTATTTTTTATTTCTCACATTAGTAATGTCACTGAACATTGCCGCGTAATATTTCACTTCATCGCCATCATTTTTAATAGCTGTAATACTTAGCCATTCCAAATAATCTTCTCCGTTTTTACGCCGATTCCATATTTCACCCTGCCATGAGCCCTTTTCTAGTAAAGCAGCCCACAATTTTTCGTAGAAAGCTTTATCCTGCCTGCCGGATTTTAAAATATTCGGCTTCTTTCCTATTACCTCATCGGGTGAATAGCCTGTTACCTTTGTAAATGCTGGATTTACTGAAGTAATGACGCTATTCGTATCTGTAATCATAATTGACTCAATGGTATGCTTGATGATATCAGCATTCAATTGTAATCTTTCCTGGAAGAACACCCATACAACGATGATCAAGCTTGCTAACGCAACCATCGACAGAGCCATAAATCCAATAGCATAGTGGCCAGTCATATTAAACAAAATCGTTAACAGCAATGGCGGGAAAAATCCTCCAAGACCGCCCATCGCCGAAATCATCCCGTTAGCTATCCCTGCCTGCTTCGTAAAGTAGAGCGGGACGAGCTTAAAAATAGTACCGTTGCCCGTACCAGCGCAAAATGCGATAACTAAGCAGCCAACTGTATACAAATGAATATCCGGCGAGAAGGCAAGCAAGATCGACGCAATGGTTAAGCCCGCGAATAAGATCATTAATATTTTGTATGGGTTATATTTATCGCCAAGCCAGCCGCCAATCGGCCTCATTATCGTTGCGATAACAATAAAGCCTGCCGTCCGCATACCCGCATCGACTTTTTCTAACCCAAAATGACTGACTAAAAAGTTAGGCAAGTATACAGTAAATGCAACGAATGAACCGAAGGTTAAGAAATAGAACAGACATAAAATCCAAAGCTTCTCATTTTTCGATACCGCTTTAATCTGCGCAAACAGCTTGGCATTGACCTTTGGTTCCTGGCGGTCGCCCAGCATGAAATTGAAGATGATCATGATGATGAGAAGCGCTCCATAAGCAAGCACTGTCTTGGACCAGCCGATCTGGTTAGCGATGACAGGCGCTCCAAAGGATGATATCGCTGTCCCCAGATTACCAATGCCATAAATACCATTGACGAAGCCATGACGCTCCTTTGGATAGTATTTAGGCAGTGAAGTAACACCGACTGAAAATACGGCCCCCCCAATACCGAGAAATACGCCGCCGATTATGAAATCCCAGAACGAATCGGAAATACTTACCCAATAGACCGTTGGAAGCAGCAATATAAAGCTGTACATGAACAAATTTCGCGCTCCGTACCGATTCGTCCAGTAGCCGACTGGAATCCGAACAACGGATCCGAAAAGCACGGGAATGGCCGTTACCCATGACAATTGTGATGCTGTCAACTGTACATCTTCTTTGATAAACGCAATAAGTGATGACAAGATCACCCATACCATGAAACCTAATACTAAGCTAGTTGTTTGCAGCGGTAATTGAAACTTCGCTTTTGTACCCATTCACACTACTCCTTTACTGCTGTCTAAACTTTAGTTCGAGCTTTCTCCGCGGCGGCGATACAGTACATAGCTGCGTTTCAAATAGCTGATCGGCATGCTGAGCATATGCACCAGGCGGGTAAACGGAAATACAATGTACAGAGCAAAAGTAATTAAAATATGAATCTTAAACGATATCGGCACATCAGCCATCAGTTCTGCTTCAGGCTGGAAAACAATCATTCCGCGAACCCATGGATTAATCGTCGTGCGATAATCAAACCCGCTGTGGCTAAGCGCATTAATCGAAGTGGCAATAAAGCCGCTAAGCATCGCAACTGTAAGGACGATTAAAGCAATCATATCACCCGCGCTGCTCGTCGCACGTATCCGAGCAACCATAACTCTGCGGTACAGCAAGATGATCACGCCGATGATCGACACAACCCCGGCAGGCACGCCGCCCCCAATCGCGAACTTATGATACAGCTCATCGCTGACCCCAAGCGCCTGATAAACCTCTATAGGCACTAGCAAACCGGCAATATGACCGCACATTACTGCTAGTATGCCATAATGGAATAAAAAACTTCCCCATTTCAAATATCTTTTCTCAAGCATCTCACTAGACTTGGAAGTCCAGCTGTACGGATATTTCAGATAACGCCATATTACCGCGACGATAACATAGGTAACGATAATATAAGGCAGCACTCCCCAGAGAAACAGCTCTACCTTGTTCACAGCGCTGGCCTCCCCGCTTCTAATGTTTCATAACTTGGTTCCGCATGCGCCTCAAGCTCCTCGGGAATAAGCTTAAGCAGAAGCTCTAGCAAATTAGCATACGGGCTGCCCGCATCAGCAAGCTCATGATGGATAGTCCGCATTGACTTGTGCTTTCCTTCGAGCACCTTCACAGCTGCATCCCAAGACGCAGCCGAAGCGAATTCAAGTACAACAGGCAAATAATCCGGAAGCTCGCTGCTCTCTAAATAAAAGCCAGCCTCCGCATATTGCCCTTTCAATTCCAGCAGGTACCTGCCGCGCTCGCGGTCCTGCCCCTGCTGCTCATGGGTTAAATACAAATTCGATGACTTGCCGAAATCAAAGGTGCGCACATAGCTGTCTTGCCATAAAATCGCATCCGTGCCGTGTACTCGCTCCAGGAAGGTCAATAGGACATGCTTGGCATGCTCATCTTGCATTGCATCAAGCTCTGTACGGATGAATGGCAGTTCAGCCTGCCATTCATCATCGGGATATTGCAATAAGGCAGATAAAAGTCCAAAAATATGCTGAGTAGAATCCGTATTCAATGTCGATCACCCTTCCCGTTTAAAATACCCCGCAAGAGCCTGGGCCGCCTTCAAAATCGAGACCGCATGCGCCTTGTTGATTGAACAAGTCTGCTACATGCTCCTTATGTGCCGGCGGAATGACAAAGCGGTCATTATACTTAGCGATTGCCAGCAAGCGGTACATATCCTCAACCGTTTGCGCGCTTTGACCGATCGTGTCCAGTAAGGAGGCGTCCATTTCGCGTCCGACTTGCTTATTGCGCATATGGATCCGCATAACGGCCATTTTGCGCAGTACGTCTCTAATGAGCTCTGTATCGCCGGCAGTCAGCAAATTCGCCAAATATTCAACAGGGATTCGCATATTATCAATAGCAGGGAATATATCATTTGGATTAAGTGAGCTTCCCTTGCCTTCAATGCGATTTGTAATCGGACTTAAAGGCGGTACATACCACACCATCGGCAACGTTCTGTATTCAGGATGGAGCGGCAATGCGATTTTCCAATCCATGACCATTTTATAGACCGGCGAATTTTGTGCGGCTTGAATCCAGTCCTCTGGAATTCCTTCCTTAAGCGCTTCTTTAATGACTTCCGGATCATGCGGATCAAGGAAGACACCCAGCTGTGATTCATACAAATCCTTTTCGTTCGGCACAGATGCCGCTGCCTCTACTTTATCTGCATCATACAGCATAATGCCTAGATAACGGATTCGGCCTACACAGGTTTCAGAGCAAATCGTTGGCAGACCCGCTTCAATTCTCGGGAAACAAAGCGTGCACTTTTCCGCTTTATTCGTCTGCCAATTGAAGTAAACCTTCTTATAAGGACAGCTGGAGACGCAAAACCTCCATGCTCTGCAAGCATTTTGATCGACGAGCACAATTCCGTCCTCATCGCGCTTATACATCGCTCCCGAAGGGCAAGCGGATACGCAAGCTGGATTAATACAATGCTCGCAAATCCGAGGCAGGTACATCATAAAGACCTGCTCGAAATCCATCTTGATCTCATCCTCAATGCCGCGCATGTTCGGATCTTCCAGCCCCGTTACATGCGCTCCTGCTAGATCGTCCTCCCAGTTAGGTCCCCATTCAATATTCATATATTCGCCTGTAATTTGTGATTTCGGCCTGGCAACCGGCTGATGCTTCTTGCTTGGGCTGTTCGTCAGCTTCTCATATTCATAAGTCCATGGCTCATAATAATCATCGAGAACGGGCTGATCAGGATTATGAAAAATGCTTAACAGCCGTTTAGCGCGAGGGCCAGACTTCAATTCCAGTTTTCCGTTCTTAAGCTCCCAGCCGCCGCGATAGCGCTCCTGATCCTCCCACTGCTTCGGATAACCGATGCCTGGCTTCGTCTCTACATTGTTCCAGTACATATATTCCGCACCTGGACGATTCGTCCAGGTGTTTTTGCAAGTCACGCTGCATGTATGGCAGCCAATACATTTGTCCAAATTCATAACCATGCCAACCTGCGCTTTAATCTTCAAGCCAATCCACCTCCTGCAATTTCCGAATGATGACATTCAAGTCCCGCTGATTGCCCGTCGGTCCATAATAGTTAAAGCCGTAGCTTAGTTGAGCGTAACCGCCGATCATATGTGTCGGCTTAACATGAATACGAGTCGGGCTGTTATGCGTACCGCCGCGAGTTTCTGATATTTTCGTGCCTGGCACATTAATATGACGATCCTGTGCATGATACATAAAGGACATGCCGCGCGGTATGCGATGGGATACTACGGCGCGTGCGACGACTACGCCATTGCGGTTAAAGCATTCGATCCAATCGTTGTCGGCGATATTCGTCTCTGCCGCGTCATCCTTGTTCAACCAAATGGTAGGACCGCCGCGGAATAACGTGAGCATAGGCAGCGAGTCATAGTACATACTGTGAATCGACCATTTATTATGCGGTGTCAAGTAATTGAGTACGATTTCCTTGCCGCCCTCGACTGGGCGCTTGCTTTTCGGATGGAACGGTTTATGCTTAAGCGTTGGCTTGAAGGTTGCCAGCGTTTCACCGAATTCGCGCATCATCGCATGATCGATATAAAATTGCTGTCTGCCCGTTAATGTATGCCATGGTATTAATCGTTCCACCTTAGTCGTAAACGGTGAGTAACGACGTCCGCCCTTCTCAGAACCCGTGAAAGCTGGAGATGTAATAACAGTCTTTGGCTTCGAAGTTATATCTTCGAATGTGAAGCATTCCTCTGCCCGTTCTTCAGCAAGATCCTTAAGCTCCAACGCCGTTTGCTTCTCCAGCGCTTCCCATGCTCTTACAGCCATATGACCATTCGTCGTCGATGAGAGCGTCAGAATCGCTTCAGCTACGCTGCGGTCTTTGCTAATATCCGGACAGCCTTCGCCTACTCCCGGTTTTCTTGAAACGCCTAGAATACTTTTTAATTTTTCATACTCAGCAGCAGCTGACCATTTAATGCCTTTCGTACCGATCGGCTTATCCTTCAGATTAGGCCCGAGCGTAATCATCTTGTCATAGACCGCCGCATAATCACGCTCTACGATATGGACGTGCGGCATCGTTTTGCCTGGAATCGGCTCGCACTCGCCCTTGCTCCAATCTCGAACTTCACCATAAGGCTGTGCTAGTTCATCCGGTGAATCATGGAGCAGCGGCGTAGTAACAACTTCCCTCACCGGCTTATCGAACTGCTGAGCAGCCATGCTGGAGAAGTCACGAGCCAGCTCCTTGAAAATATCCCAGTCAGAACGTGATTCCCACTGCGCCGGAACTGCTGGATTAAACGGATGTACGAAAGGATGCATATCTGTGCTGCTTAAATCGCTTTTCTCGTACCATGTTGCTGTCGGCAGCACGATATCGGAATATAGAGCTGTACCAGACATCCGGAACTCTAGATTGACTAGAAGATCGAGCTTGCCCTCCGGAGCCTTCTCCATCCATTCCACTTCTTTTGGACGGAAGCTTATGCCATCATCATTGAGCAAACCATTTTGCGCGCCAAGCAAATGCTTCAAGAAATATTCATGGCCTTTGCCAGAGCTTGAAATGAGATTTGCCCGCCATACGAACAAAACACGCGGGAAGTTATCCGGATCGTCCGGAGACTCGATCGAGAATTGCAGCTTTTTATGTTTAAGCTGATCCGCAACATATGCGCCAATCTCTTCTTTTGTCGTTGCTCCTGCTTCCACTGCGTCTTGGTATAGATCGATAGAGTTACGCTTGAACTGCGGGAAAGACGGCAGCCAGCCCAATCTTGCAGCTTGTACATTGTAATCCGCATAGTGCGCGAAGCTGGCTTGAGTGGCAAGCGGCGAAACAAGATGATCGACCGCAGTTTCTTCATAACGCCATTGATCCGTCGCAAAGTAGAAGAACGATGTGCCGTTCTGCAATCGCGCAGGTCCGCCCCAATCATTCGCGAAGGCGATCGTCTGCCAACCCTCTGCTGGACGCAGCTTTTCTTGTCCTACATAGTGAGCCCAGCCGCCGCCGTTCACGCCCTCGCAGCCGCACATCAACACCAAATTGACAATTGCGCGATAGATGACATCGGAGTGATACCAGTGGTTAATGCCGGCGCCCATTATAATCATCGATTTCCCTTGCGTATCGATCGCATTTTGCGCAAATTCACGCGCGATCTGTATCGCGGTTTCGCTTGGCACCCCAGTAATTTTCTCCTGCCATGCTGGCGTGAATGGCCGATTAGGATCATCGGCTGCCTCCGTAGCTTCCAGACCGCGGTCAACGCCATACTTTGCGAGACTAAGATCATACACAGTCGTTACCAGCATCGACTTGCCGTCAACTACGATGCGCTTAACGGGAACGGAACGCTCCATAATATGACGGCCCTCGTCATCGAAGTAAGGGAAGCGCAGCTTTAACACTTCATCATGAATACCGAGCGCGGATAGACGCGGATCGATTTCCGCTGCTCCATCAGCCGTTTCCATACGCAAGTTCCATGTGCCCTCTTCGCCCCAACGGAAGCCCAAGCTGCCTTTCGGCACCGCGAAGGAGCTGCTGTTATCGTCGTATACAACCGTTTTCCAGGCCATATTATTTCCAGAAGCGCCAAGGTCCTCTGCCAGCAAGAAACGTCCCGCTTCATAACCGCCTTCCTTCTCATCGATCAAGACGAGATTAGGGAAGTCCGTAAAATTTTTCGTATAATTAATGAAATACTCCGTCTCATTCTCAACATAAAATTCCTTAAGAATGACATGCCCCATTGCCATTGCCAGGGCGCCGTCTGTGCCTTGCTTAACCGACATCCAAGTATCTGCGAATTTTACGAATTCCGCATAATCCGGACTGATGGAGACGACTTTCGTCCCTTTGTACCGAACCTCTGCTAGGAAGTGTGCATCTGGCGTGCGCGTAAGCGGCAAATTAGAACCCCATACGAGAATATAGCTGGAGTTGTACCAATCGCTGCTCTCAGGCACGTCTGTTTGATCGCCCCAGATTTGCGGCGAAGCTGGCGGCAGATCGGCATACCAATCATAGAAGCTTAGCAGCGGCGAGCCGACTAGCGACAAAAATCTTGAACCGGCCGCATAGCTGACCATTGACATCGCCGGGATTGGCGAGAACCCAATAATACGATCCGGACCTTTTTTCTTAATGGTGTGGATCATCGCTGCGGAAATCATTGTCGTAACCTCAGACCATGAAGCACGAATCAAGCCGCCTTTTCCGCGTGCCGATTTATATTTCTTCGTTTTCATCGGGTCTTCAACGATGCTCCCCCATGCCTGAACCGGATCACCGTACTGCTGTAGAGCTTCCCTCCACATATCGAGAAGCACGCCCCGTACATACGGATATTTCACTCTCAATGGACTATATAAATACCAGGAGAAGCTTGCGCCTCGCGGACAACCGCGCGGTTCAAAGTCTGGCATATCAGGCCCTGTGCTCGGATAGTCAGTCGCTTGATTTTCCCAAGTCACAATCCCGTCCTTCACATAAATTTGCCAGCTGCACGAGCCCGTACAATTGACGCCATGCGTGGAGCGAACGACCTTGTCATGCTGCCATCTTCTGCGATAGACATCCTCCCATTCTCGATTGCCCGTGCTTGTTTCACTCCAGCCACCCGAGTTTTGCTCTTTTTTAGAAAAATACTTTAGTTTTCGAAAAAATGATTGATTTGAGCTGTTCATATTTCTCCTCCTATTCACTGCTTTTTAACCGCCGATTTGTGACATCCTGCGCAGCGTCGGTAAGCCGGAAAGCTGTTCTCCTGCCAGCGCTTTAGCCATTTCATGCGTTTCCGGCTTAGCCTCGATCGCTTTAAGAAACATAGCCTCAATAGCTTTCGGATCACCCATATGCTTGCGCACATTGTATTCGTCGTTCCAATACAAGCAGGGCTTAATACTTCCTTCCGCTGTCAATCGCAGCCGATTGCAGCTGCTGCAGAAATGGTCGCTAATGGGATGAATCAAACCGAAGGTGCCGGCTGCTCCGTCTAGACGAAAGCTTTGCGCGGGACCGTTGCCATACACATCTTCACAAGCTGTATAACGTAAATTCAGCCTGTCGCAGGTTTCTAAAATATGTGTAAGAGGCATATAAGCATTTCTCCACTTGCTTCCTTCATAGCCGATCGGCATATATTCAATGAACCTTATATGGATCGGTTCCTCGCGGGTCATAGCTAGAAACTGCTCGACCTCTTTGTCATTCACATCTTTCATCAGTACGACATTCAATTTAATAGGGCTAAATCCAACCTTCCGGCTTGCTTCCAAGCCTTTCAATACTTTATGAACATCGCCGCCCCTCGTTATAGCCTTGAAGGTAGCTGGATTCAATGAATCTAAACTAACATTGACGCGTGTAATGCCTGCAGTCTTTAACCGATCGGCAAATTTGGCTAAGTACATGCCATTCGTCGACAAAGCGATATCCTCAATGCCTGGAATGGAGGACAGCATCGATACTAATTGATCCAGCCCTTTGCGTACTAACGGCTCTCCGCCCGTAATGCGCAGCTTGCTGACCCCGAGAGGCGCAAGTACTTTCACAACCTCCGTAATTTCCTCATAGGTCATAATCCGATTGTCCGGCTCAAATTGCATTCCCTCCTCAGGCATGCAATAGACACAACGTAAATTACAGCGGTCAGTAACTGAAATTCGTAAATAGTTATGAATTCTTCCGTACTTATCAACGAGCAGCTTCGACATCTGCGATCCTCCCCTCGTCATTTTTTTCAACTAATTGGAATCAGTATAACTTCTTGCATTTCTCCGTGGCTGTGATGTGTGTCACTTCGAATAATCTATTTCGAAATGTGATGAGACTCACATCGATACGATTGGAGATGGACTATAATCGATCTCGTAAGGCCAACAACATTTTAGGAGGAATATACAATGAATCCATACACATCCGTTATTAACGCTACAGAATATCCGCCTCATTTGAAGCATAAGGCCATCTTCACGACATTCGTTAACTTAAATGCCGGCGAGGCTATGCTGCTTGTTAACGATCATGATCCTGTACCGCTCAAATCTCAATTGGAAGGAAGATATCCTCGACAATTTGATTGGGAGTATGTTGAGAAAGGTCCTGCTACCTATCAAATTAAAATTACAAAAATAGATTAATCGTGAATGAGGGGAGGCGCTTCGATATGGAACGGGCGAATGCTAAGGTCGTTGAATTAGATGTAAGGCCCCATCTTCGCAAAAAACTAGAGCCTTTTCAGTTGATCATGAATCATGTTAAGCAGCTGGATAAAAATGATATTTTCATTCTTCACGCAACGTTTAAGCCAACTCCGTTATTTGGGGTACTGAAGATGAAGGGGCTTGTTGGAAAAGCAGAGCTTGCAGCCAAAGAGCACTGGATCTCCACCTTCGTGAACAAAAAAAATAAGCATTGGCTGCATGAGGATGCTGAGGTTCATAGCACAGACGAGGAACAAGATGGTGAGAATGCTTTGGAAGATGTCTTGGCTAATGATGGTCATCAGCCTAATCGGATTATGCTTGATAATCGCGGGCTTGAGCCGCCAAAGCCGATGATGCGCACATTAGCCGCGCTTGACCGCTGTCGGCCTGGAGATGAAGTAATCATACACAATGACCGTGTGCCGTTGTTTCTAATCGAGGAGCTTAACAGTCTAGGCTGTCCATTCACCGTTGACGAGCAGTCCGACGGTACGGCTAAGGTGACGATCATAAAAGTATAAGGAGGCGATATCGATGTCGCGTCTCCCCTTCCTATTTATTTTTACGGGGATTTTCGGTTTTGTTATGTTTCAAGCTGCATCATTGTTTCAGCTGTTCGACTGGCTGGATGAAGGCATAAGAGGCCAATCCGGCTGGTTTCATGTTCATTTATTCGTACTTGGCTGGGCAACCATGCTCGCAATGGGCGCTATTTATCAGCTCATCAACGTCATTTTGCAATCGACGGTTTTCAGTGAAAAGCTGGGCTACATCCATTATACTTTGTTCACTATCGGGCTTACTGGTCTCTTGTTCGGCTTCATCAAAGCAGAGATCTACTGGATTGCTGCTTTTGCAACCTTGCTGTTGATCGGAATTTTGGTCTTTGCCTTTAATATGACATTAACACTTATTCGAGCTAAAAAATGGGATGCTATAACGATCAGCTCTGCATGCGCCGTTCTCTATCTTGTTCTAACAGGATTGTCCGGAATGGCTATGGGTCTTAATTTTGCGACAGGGATATGGATCGATTACCATGAGAATCTGTTCGGCGCTCATATTTGGCTCGGCACAATCGGTTGGTTCGGCCTGCTCATTACTGGCTTTAGCTACAAAATGCTTCCTATGTTTTACTTGTCCCATGATTATTCAACAAAGCCGCAAACCGCAATTCTTCTTCTATGGAATGCAGCTGTTATCGTTGGGGCGTTATCCTTCTTGCTCGGATCAGGCTTTTGGATGAAATGGATAGCATTACTGCTGCTGGCAGCCGCCATCGTCGTCTACAACATCCATATGCAGCAGATCAAGAAGCATCGGCATAAACGCAACCCGGGCACGGGCATTAAATGGGCTGTATATGTCAGTCAGGCCTTGGCAGTAACCGTTATCGGAATGCTCATTTACACCTTCTTTAATCCAGAACAACTGCTTGATACTAGAACGGTCATTTTTGCTGGCTGGCTCTATTTGAGCGGCTGGGTGTCACTTACTATACTTGGTTATGCTTCGAAAATCATTCCTTTTCTGTGGTGGACGCATAAATATGGAAAACATGCAGGTAAACCAGGCAATCCAGTCCTAGCTGATCTGTTAAACGAAAGCAAAGTAAATGTGTGGATGGCTGCTATGTCGGTGATTAGTCTCTTCGTTCTAGTAGGTCTGGCTACCGGCTCCGATTTGGTTATAACAGCAGCGAGCGCTATTTTAGCGGTTTTATCTTTGGTCTATATATTTTTAATTAGTCGCGTATTTACTCGTTAACATATACACCTTGAAAGCGAGATGAGTGATCATGAACACGACAGAACAATTGAGGGAAATGTTAAAAGAGGTTTATGACCCTGAGCTCGGGGTTAACATCGTTGATCTTGGCTTAGTTTATAATGTTCGTGAAGAAGCGGACGGCATTTATGTGCAGATGACATTAACGACGCCGGGCTGTCCGCTGCATGACACGATTACAGGCGGGGTTAAGTGGGTATTGTCCCAAAAGACAGATAAGGAAAAGATCGAGGTTGACATCGTATGGGAACCAAGATGGTCGCCAGCGATGATGTCGGAAGCCGCTAAAGACGTGCTTGGTTATTTTTGAGCGATATTAACATGAAGGGCTGTCTCTTGAAAGATGTAATCGATGCTTATGCCCGCAGGCAGCCCTTCTCGTTTGCTACTGATGAAATGTTTCCTGATGCAGCACACGATTCAGCGGATACATCTCTTTTGGCGGGGGATCATTAGCTGGATGACCTAATCCCATAATGGCTACGACTCTATAGGACTCTGGGATAGCTAAATGCTGCTTAACAAAATCCTCGCGTCTTCTCGATTCCGCCTCATCCTCTGAATGATAGACAGCCCCCCATGCTGCGCCAAGCCCCAATGATACGGCAGCAAGCCATACATATCCCGCAGCAATCGAAGCATCCTGCAGCCAATACTTGCTGAGCTTCGGATCAGCGATAATGACAACCGCCGCTGCCGCTTGCTCCAGCCACTTCATATAAGGTGTTGTTGGCGTCAATTCACGAAGTGCATCCTTATTCGTGACCACAATATACTCGCGAGACGGCAAATTATTTCCGCTAGGAGCTAAATATAACGATTGAATAAGCTGATCCATGACCGCTTGAGAAATCGGCTCCTGTTTATACTGAACAATCTCTCGTCGATTCGCAATAGCCGTTAACACATCCATAGCCTTTTCAGCCTCCTGTTCTGTTCTTGTTCACACTCTACCTTGATTATAATAAATTTCATTTAGAAGGAACAGAATAAAACAGCGATCAAGGATAACGCTTAGCGCATCCTTGATCGCTGCTGTTTAATTCCCGTATTTAATAAAGAGCAGCGGCAAAGAGATTAAAGAGCGCGGCTCCAAGCCCAATAGCAATAGCTGCTCCCGCTAATCCCTTTGCGCCTTGCATGAATGCAATGATGCCTATAATTGCCGATGTTATACCTAGAAGCACAGGCCACATAAACCAAGCTGCTGCTGCGAAGAAAAAAGCGACCCAAGCGTAGCCATATCCGCTTCTGCTTTCGACGCCTGCTGCCTCCTCATAGGATATACCGTCTATATCCACCTTGTCACGCTCGAACATCCTGCTTCCAACCGCATAATCAGTACCCATTTCCTCTAAAAAATCATTGCCGCTAAACTCATCCTCGAACTCGTCAGTGCCTGCTTTATGACGTTCATTGCCGGTCAAATCTTTACCCAGCTTATGCTCATTATTCCTTTGACTCATCTTTATCCTCACTTCCCCTCGGCTTAAACGTAAGACAGCAGGTGGCAGAAGACTGCAAAGCCTGATCCTGATGGAACAATCCTAAATCATCACCCGCAAATTCCTCATTATAGGCTCTGCTTGAATGCTGGTCGATCTCAACCATAATTTCCTCCGCCTTGCAACGGTTGCCCTCACCCCAAAACGAACAATTCGCGACACTGCAAGCTACGCCTTTTGGCATAAAAAAATCACCTCCGCTATCAAGTTTCCCTGACCGGAGGTGATTCATGCCTGCCTTATTTTTGCGCCTGCATTCTGCGCTGAGTCATGTAGTCGGATTCATAATAAGAGAGCTCATCTCTTAGCTCTTCAAATATTTTCGAGGCGTTAATGACGATTTCTTTAACTTCATGCGTCGGCTTAAATCGGAATCGAATAGCATCTTGTCCAGTATAAGCGTAACGGCCGTCTTCGGAATAACATTCATTTTTAGGATAAAAATACGCATTAATGCATTGATGATACACTTCATATAAACAGCGCTCTGCATAATCCGTATCAAAGTTCGGACGTCTAAGTACGATGCCAAGCTTCTCAACAGATACTTCGCAAAATACGAGCAAATGCCTTAAGTCTGACAGCAACCCTCTGTAGAAAACATCCGATTCCTCTGAACTGTCCTGCTCCGTTAAGCCTTTTAAAGTGCTGTTGTTCAAGAACGGTTCAATGATGGCTATCGCTTCCTTCAGCTTATTACGAGTAGCTTCACTTATCATATTCACGTTAGCAGCCGGCATACAAGTAAATCCCCTTTCATCGTCCAAACGATGTCACTCAAATATTGTCTTTTACCTTTTAATCCTACCATAGATTTGAAATAAGCGGAACTGGTGAATCGTTGTTTTCCTTCGCATAATTTTATGTTCCATGCCAAAACCTATAAGTAAGCAAGCATAAGCTTATAAGCAGTTAGGGAGGCAGCAGTAATGTCTAAATTTTGGGTCAGCATGCTCACCATTGTGGCTCTTGCAGCCATTATAATTCCATCAATGCGAATGAATAACTCCGAGAACAAGTCGCCGATTGATCAGAGGCGAACGACTGAATCATTATCCGTAAAACGCGAGCAAGCGTTAAAGCTGACGACTGTCAATAATGATATGTCTGCAACCGCTCTGCTTTGCACGACGGAATGCTCCAAGGACTTTCAGCAGTTTATGACAGACAGCGGTAATTCGGAAAAGCTGGCGCGGGCTGAAGTTAAAAATATGATGGATGAGCATCACCACATGCAATACGTCTCATGGCAGTCGGGGACTAGAAGCGTAGAACGCGGAAGCCTTCCAAAGACCGCCAAGGACGAAGCTTCTAACTATGTAAAAGCCGGAAAAGAAGCGGTAGCGCAAGGTAAGCAGTATGTTTCACAGCCATTTACAGATGTAAAAGGCAGCCGCTACATCGTGCTAGGCATAGCAGATTCGCGGAGCGTTGGCATCGGCACTGTCGGCGTTATTAAGCAGGACCATATTAAGCAAGTAGAAAATCAGCAAAAGCGGAATTTGCGGCTTGTGCCTTATCCAGCAGAAGGCAATTATCGTATTGAGTCCGTGCATCCGAATTCAACAAGCGATATGACTGTGAAGACAGGCGAAGATAATGGAAATGCCAGCCATTATTTTGTAAAAGACGCTGTCGTTCATTTTAGTAAAAAGCCGTCCGCCGACGAGCTGGCCAAAATAAAACAGGAAATACAAGCCGAGCCGATTCAACAGCTTGGAGATACGGTGATCTTCCGCTCCAAGACAATTGAAACGAAGGAGCTTATCCAATATTTTAACGATAAATGGCCAGTTGAGTATACAGAACCCCACTATTTGTATTTAACAAATGAAAGTGCGTCCAACATCCCAAATGATGCGCTGTATGCCGATTATCAATGGAATTTGCCTTCAATCGAAACAGAAGAGGGTTGGAACGTATCCAAAGGGAGCGACGGTGTCATTATAGCCGTATTGGATACTGGGGTTCAGCTTAACCATCCAGATTTATCTGGAAAGCTTATTCCGGGAACTAATATTGTCGATCCTGCAGCTGATCCCGAGGATGATGTCGGGCACGGTACTCATGTAGCAGGCATAATCGGGGCTACTGTTAACAATAATGAAGGCGTTGCAGGCGTATCCTGGTATAACAAAATTATGCCGGTAAAGGTTCTTGACAGCTCAGGCGCCGGCTCTACCTACTCGGTTGCACAAGGCATTATATGGGCAGTCGACAACGGAGCTAAAGTAATCAATATGAGCCTTGGCAACTATGCTCAGGCTGAATTTCTGCATGACGCGATAAAATATGCCTACGATCGCGATGTCGTATTAATTGCCGCGAGCGGCAATGACAATACGGATCGTCCTGGATTTCCGGCTGCTTACCCGGAAGTATTTGCCGTAGCAGCAACAACGAATAACAAGGAGAAGGCTTCTTTCTCAAATTACGGCGATTATATTGACGTCGCTGCGCCAGGCGACAGCATCGCCAGCACATACATTGGCGGCCAATATGCCGCCCTTTCCGGCACATCAATGGCCAGCCCTCATGCAGCAGCTTTAGCTGGTCTTATTCGGTCAGTTAACCCGGATTTGACCAATGAAGAAGTTATGGAAATTATGAGGAAGTCCGCAATTGATCTTGGTGCAAGCGGCAAAGATAATTATTTCGGATATGGCGAAATTGACGTTAACCAAGCGCTGCAGGCCGCATCCGGTTATGGTGGCATGCTTCAGACCTTCCCTAATCAAGTCGAGCGCCGATTAAATCGTATTGCCAACAAATACACGAAGTAATGAATAACGAAAGGTATCCACAAAAATAAAAAAAGGCTGTCCAATTCGCGGTTAGCGACGGACAGCCTTTATTTCATTTCGTAGTTCGTTAGGAAAGCTTGCCATAAGCCGGGTTCTGTACTTCTAGTGGTTCAAACGGGAACGACCCTCCCACGATGAAGCGACAATCATCTATCTAGGCTGCTCATTGCTAAGCAGCTCAAGCAACCAACCCGGATGCGCCTCAGGCTAAGGCTGCAGCTCGCAGCTGCGGCATCCTCTCGGTCTTGCTCCAGATGGGGTTTACCAGGAACATAGTCACCCATGCTCCTCGTGGTCTCTTACACCACGGTTCCACCCTTGCCTGATCCGGCACGTAGCCGGCCATCGGCGGTCCATTTCTGTGGCACTATCCTTCAGCTCGCGCTGACTGGACGTTATCCAGCATCCTGCCTTACGGAGCCCGGACTTTCCTCTCGCGGCAACTAGGCCGCCAGCGATTGTCTGTCAAGCTTTCCATCGCACGCTTAAGTATACAAGGTATTGAACGAAAGCTCAACCCCTAAAGATGACCAAAGCTTACAGAAAAGTGAAAGGCTCAGTATTTATGGAGGAAGCAATCGCCAATGTGCTCGACTTGTTCTCTTGCAGCTTATGATTCAAATAATCAGCCGTGCGCTGCTTCATCACCTTCTCGATGTTATGACCCGGATCAATAATTGTCATTCCAGCCGCCAGCGCATCATGGGCAGTATGATAATCGATATCCCCTGTAACAAGCACATCTGCTCCTGCAAACTGAGCATAACGAACATATTTGGCACCAGAGCCGCCTAGCACTGCTGCCTTACGAATTTGTTTATCAAGCGGACCAACAACTCTTAGTGTCGGAACGTTAAAAGTCTTTTTAAGACGTTCAGCGAGTTCTGTCAGAGATATGGGCTCAATAAGCTTCCCGCAGCGTCCTAGACCAAAAGAACGGCCCTTTAGATCGATTGAATACAGGTCATAGGCCACCTCTTCATAAGGATGCGCCTTTAGCATCGCTTGTACCGCTTTTCGATGTACGCTGTGCGGAACAATCATCTCAACGCGAATTTCCTCCGCTCGCTCCAGCTTACCGGCCGAACCAATAAAAGGCTCAGTTCCTTCTCCTGGAACGAATGTCCCGGTTCCTGAAATATTGAAGCTGCAGTGGCTGTAATTGCCTATATGTCCAGCACCAGAACGCCACAGCGCTTCCAGTACAGCTTCATGATGACTATTGGGCACGTAGACGACGAGCTTATACAGCTTATCATTATGAATCTCCTCGAGGCATTGTCTGCCCTCTTGCTGAATACCAATCAAGTCAGCCAGCCAATCATTCATTCCGCCGTCGGCAACATCCAGATTCGTATGTGATATGTATACAGCGATATCATTTTTAATTAATTTCTCATATAATCTTCCCGCGGGCGTTGACGTGTCCAGCTTAGCTAATGGCCGATAAATAATCGCATGATGTGCCACAATTAAATCCGCGCCGGCAGCTATTGCTTCATCTGCAACCTCATCGGTTACATCAAGCGCAGTCAGCACCTTCCTGATCGGTTTGTTCAAGGTTCCAAGCTGCAGGCCGATCTTATCATTCTCAACCGCATAATGCTTTGGAGCCAGCGCTTCCATATACTGTACTACTGTATGTCCGTTCGCAAGCATTCCAAAACCTCCTTAATCGCATTTATTCCGTTGCGGAACTCCAGCTGCTTCTGCTGCGATTGTTCGGTGCTCGACTGAGCAAGCTGAGCGGATATTCGCTCCAGCTTATCGATCTCAAGCAGCCATTTCTTCCTTAGAACTGCATCCGGTTTGCGTAATAAATGAGGCCCCATTTCGATCAGCATCATCTTCAGCCAAGCGGGGTCACGGTCAATGCCGAGAAATGTACCGTCATACAAAGCTTCATTAGCAGCCGCAGCATCTAGAGTCCGCTCAGCATGCAAAACCTCGTATATTTTGCCGTCCTCCTCAAGTATTCTCTCATCTTTCAAGAGCCATTCATGCTCCAGCAGCCAAGCTCGAACAAAGGATTCTCCCACATTTGGCTGAAGCACTAGCTGCCCAACATCATCCAGCTTGCCTGCTCTGCGCCCTGACTCCAAAATATCGCAAATAAGACTTCCGCCCATGCCGCATATCGTAACGGTGTCCGCCTCTCCTCGCTCTAACGCTTCTAGGCCATTGCCTTGCCTAGCGTCAATAGCTGCAGTCAGCCCCGCCGCAGCAATCCCTTTGCGAGCCGCATCCAGCGGGCCTTGAGTCAATTCCCCCACTATTGCTGAAGGTGAAATTTTATTTTGTACCAAGTAAATCGGCAGCAGCGCATGATCCGATCCAATATCGGCAACACGCGAGCTTCGTGTCACAAAGTTTGCGACTGTCTGCAATCGTTCAGAAAGCTTAATCATTTAGACAACCCACACCATCCATTTTTTTCTTAATGCAAACAGCAGCCCTCCGCCGATTGCAAATTTCCCGAGCAGCTGCAATTGCAGCCAGGCACTGTTTTCTAAAAATAATGCTGTATAAAGCTCCGGCATAAACCATGCCGCAGCGCAAGTGAGGAACAAGACGGCCGATACCGGCTTAAACCAACGATGCATGAACCAGCTGCTCCAACCGAACAGAATCGCTGCCGGCATCCAATAGAGCTGGACCTCATACCATTTAGGCGTTGCTGTATAATGGGACAGTATACCCGCATATACGAGCAAGAATGCCAGCCAGCCGCATAAATGCAGTACAGGTATTCGAGCCGCAATACCGAATATAACCCATATGACGCTGCACAAGGTTAACAGCAGCGTTTGCCAAGCCCAGTTGTTTAGGCCGTGCAGCTCAAGCATGTAGAGACCGCCTCCGAGCAATATGAGCATACCCGTCCCGATTATCGTCAACCCTGCTGGCTCATTGCGTTGTCTCCAGCGTTGTCCGAGCCATAAAAGAACGGTAACAGCAATTGCGATGACTGTTATTTGCAATGCTGGATGAAAAACTGTAAAATAAAGCACAACAAAAGAAATTAATGTAACAATGATGAATGTAAGCAGCCACTGCTTTCCGGAAGCGTTCTGAACCGCATTTGCAGCCTTGCCGAAAGTCATATAAGACTCTCGCTCTCGGGCGGACTCAAGCGTTTGCTGGTCAGCATACAGATTCAATAGAAAATCACAATACTGGTCTGGCAGCAGCTTGCTTCTTCTCCAATGATCAATTTCTTTTACTATTATTTGTCTGCGTTCTTGGTTCATTATGCTCGTTTCCTTTCAATGCATCATTAAGGACTATATCGAACAAAAGTGAACAATAGTTAATGCCTTCAAACTAAGATTTTTTATTGAGAAAAAAGACCTTGCTGCACGAGCAGAAAGGTCAACAGTACATTTTTATTCGAGAAAGTCTTTTAACCGTTTGCTACGGCTAGGATGGCGTAATTTCCGGAGCGCCTTCGCTTCAATCTGACGAATCCGCTCGCGTGTAACGCCAAATACTTTGCCAACCTCTTCAAGCGTACGCGTACGTCCGTCGTCCAGACCAAAACGCAAGCGAAGCACATTTTCTTCACGCTCAGTCAAGGTATCAAGCACATCCTCCAGCTGTTCTTTCAGCAGCTCATACGCAGCTGCATCAGCAGGAGCTAACGCTTCTTGATCCTCAATAAAATCACCAAGATGAGAATCGTCCTCTTCGCCAATCGGCGTTTCAAGCGATACTGGCTCTTGCGCGATCTTCATAATCTCTCTTACCTTCTCCGTACTTAACTCCATCTCAGCTGCAATTTCCTCAGGACTTGGTTCACGCCCCAGCTCTTGCAGCAATTGACGTGATACACGGATGAGCTTGTTGATCGTTTCAACCATATGAACTGGAATACGGATCGTACGAGCTTGGTCAGCAATCGCGCGGGTAATCGCTTGGCGAATCCACCAGGTTGCATAAGTACTAAATTTAAAGCCTTTTTGATGATCGAATTTTTCAACCGCTTTGATAAGCCCCATATTGCCTTCCTGAATAAGATCCAAGAAGAGCATTCCGCGGCCAACATAACGCTTAGCTATGCTGACGACCAAACGCAGATTAGCTTCCGCAAGCCTTCTCTTCGCTTCCTCATCGCCGTTCTCAATACGAATCGCAAGTTCAATTTCATCATCTGCTGAAAGAAGCGGAACACGTCCAATTTCTTTCAAATACATGCGGACAGGGTCATTAATTTTAATGCCTGGCGGTAAACTGAGATCATCGTCGAAATTGAAGTCATCTGATTCGCGCTCCTGCTCTTCGCCTTGTGCGGCAAGCGGATTTTCCTCTTCATTCTCATTGAGCACCTCAATACCGAGATCATCCAGCTGCTCGAAAAACTCATCAATCTGTTCTGGTTCTTGATCGAAAGGAGACAGCTTCTCCATTATCTCTTTATAAGTCAGGGAAGATCTTTTCTTACCCTGATCAATGAGGGCGTCCTTTACTTGATCAAGTTTTTGTTCCGTATCTAGTTCAGTATGTTGATTATTCGCCATATTCCGACTCCCTCCTCCCTAGAAACGATCATCACTTCGTTCTTTAAGCTGCCTGTCTAGGGTTATAATCTCAAGACCAAGCTGGGCTGCCAATATCGCATTTCCTGCTCGATCTGCTTGCACTAATTGTTCTTTCTTTTGCTCCAGCTCGTGAAAGAGCGGAGCTTTCTTTATATCCTGGATGTAAGCGTTCAGCGTACTTTCTTCGAACGGAAAACTGCTGTCCATCATCAGTATGGAGGCTGCTGTTCGTTCAAGCCGCTCATCATGCAGCGAAGCGATAAAACGACTTGCATCCGGATCATAGCCCTGTGCATAATAGGCATATAAATAAGCAGCTAACGCTGCGTGATCCTCCATATTAAAAGCATCGCCAATTCGTTCGAGAACTTCCTGAGCAATATCTCGGTCACGCATCATGACGTAGAGCAATCTTCGCTCCGCATTCGTGTATGCGGGTCTTAATACGGGAGAGTCTATTTTACGCCGCTTTTCATTCCTACCATTATTCCACGAAATGTCGTTATTATCCCCTTGCGGCTTGTTTTTTTGCAGCCCTTGGCGAATTTGATGACAGTCCTGCTTCAAGGTATCCAATGAAATGTCAAACTCTCTAGAAAGCTCCTTCAAATAAACCTCGCGTTCAATCGGTGAATCAAGCTCCGCAATTATGGCTGCTGCTTCAAGTAAGTATTTTTTTCTTCCTTCTTCTTTTAGCAGTATATGGTGTTTCCTTGAATATATAAGCTTAAATTTAGTTACTGACAATGGTTGATCAATCATTTCTCTTAGAAACGCATCTGGACCGTACTCACTTATATATTCATCGGGATCTTTACCTTTTGGCAGTAAAGCCACACTGACATTAATCGAAGCTTTCTCAAGCATAGGAATGGATTTCATTGCGGCTGCTTGTCCGGCGTCATCGCCGTCATAGCATATAATGACCTCTTCCGCTTGACGCTTCAGTAAAGTGCAATGCTCTTCTGTTAATGCGGTTCCCATCGTGGCGACTCCGTTCTTAACGCCTGCTTCCCATGCCTTAATTGTATCCATATAACCTTCAAACAGCACAATCTGCTTGGTCTTTCGGATTACGGGTCTGGACATATGCAGATTATATAGCGTTCTGCTCTTCGTAAACAGCATAGTTTCTGGTGAATTCAAATATTTCGGCTGTCCTTCGCCTATAATGCGCCCTGCAAACGCAGTCGTTTTGCCGTCACGATCACTTATCGGAAACATTATACGATTACGAAATCTGTCTACATACCCGTTTCCATCTGATTTAGCCGATAACAGACCACCCTTCTCCATCAAGGCGAGATCAAACCCTCGCTTCTCCAAAAACCGAGCAAGAACATCCCATTCTTGAGGCGCATAGCCGATCCTAAATTGATCAATCAAACGATCGGAAATTCCTCGATTTCGCAAATATTGCTTGGCGTCTGCTCCTGGCTTCGTATTGCCAAGCAAATAATTGTACAGCTTAGCAGTCAGTTCATGAGCTTCAAGGATGGAAGCTCGTTCCCGGTCTGCGGCTGTAATCGGCTTATCCTCCGATGATTCCCAAGATACTGGAATTCCGGCTTCCTCAGCCAGTACTCGAACAGCCTCCGGAAATGAATAGCCTTCAATCTCAGCAATAAAGCGAATAACGTTGCCAGACTTTCCGCAGCCATAGCAATGAAAAATTTGGAGCTCCGGCGTTACTGTGAAGGAGGGGGTCTTCTCAGAATGAAACGGACATAGCCCCTTCATGTATTTACCGTTCTTCGTCAGATGAACATATTTCCCGACTATGTCGACAATGTCATGATGCTTTCTAACTGCATCAATGGCTTCATCGGGTATTTTATTACCGAACGTCATCGTCCATCACCTGTTTCACTGCGAAATTAGCACTTGCCGCAAAAACAGTACGACAGTGTTTTTCGCTTGCAAGTAAATAATATTCGCTATACGTCATGTTTTTCCTGCTGCAATCGCAAAACTTTTGTCAACTTTTGTTGAAATCTTTTTCGATCCTCATCCAGCATAGCTTTAGGGCCTTTTGTCTTACCGCCGCTGCGCCTTCGTTTGGCCAGCTCATGTCGCCGCTCCATCAAATAGTCGATATTGTCATTGCTGTATTGCTCCCCGCGAGGAGACAATACAATCGCTTTTTTGCCAATCGCAATACAGGCTAAACCAAAATCCTGCGTGATGACGATATCACCCGCAGCAATTCGGTTCACGATATACATGTCCGCGGATTGACTGCTGCGGTCAACCTGAATGACTTCAACTCCATCTTTAGGTTCAATTCTGTGATCAAAAGATGCGACCATAAGCACCGGCGTTCCGAATTGCTCTGCCGTCTCATAAATTTCCCGCTTTACGGGACAAGCATCAGCATCCACGACTATCGTTGGTTCTTGACGTATTGGAATCACCGCTCTATAAATATTGTTCTTTGTACTATTATATACGTCACACTTCCAAAAAATCCTGCCAACGACAAACTTGTCACCGTACGTATTCCATAATTAAGCTAGCTGTTTCTTCAACAGCTCGATGCGATACATCTATTACGACGCAGCCCAGCCTTTTCATAATAGAATCCGCGTACGCCAGCTCCTTCTCAATTCGGTCCGGAGTCGCATAGGAAGCATTGTCCGGCAGTCCTAACGCTTTCAGTCTTTCCTTGCGAATAATATTCAAGTAAGGTACACCGATTGTGAGGCCGATTATTTTATTGGTCGGAATTTTAAACAATTGATTTGGCGGCGGGATTTCCGGAACAAGCGGCACATTAGCTACTTTATATTTTTGATGCGCAAGATACATCGACAGCGGTGTCTTTGAAGTGCGGGAAACGCCGACCAGCACGATATCCGCTTGCAGAACGCCGGACGTATCGCGGGCGTCATCATATTTTACCGCAAACTCAACAGCATCCACCTTACGGAAATAATTTTCATCCAACACATGATTTAGGCCAGGCTCTTGACGAGATTTTTTGCCTGTTCGAACTTCGAGCGTTTCTATAAAAGAGCCCAGCAAATCGATCGCGTCTAATCTTCTTGATTCAATCAGCTTGCGCATGCAATCCCGCAAATGAGGCATAACAAGCGTATACAGCACAATGGCGTGATCCTTCTCCGCTTTATCTACAATGCGCTGCAGAGCCTCTTCATTCGTTATGAAGGGAGCTCTGCGTATATCAGCCGCGATGGGGTGAAACTGGGCGATTGCTGCGCGAACAACAAGTTCACCCGTATCTCCCGCAGCATCCGAAACAACATATACGATAACCTCTGGATTCGTTCCCGCACCGTTATCGATCATCATTGATCACCATACCAGCTTCGAGAAGTCGGCAACAGTACTAATTGCTGATCCTACCTGAGCCAGCTGTGCCAGACGATTAGCGCGTACCGCTTCATCTTCTGCCATTACCATCACATGATCGAAATAAGATGCAATGTATGGCTTCAATAATGACAGCTTCTCAACCGATTCCGCAACGCGTCCAGCGGACAATGCCGCATCAAATTGCGGAGCAATGCTTGCCCAAGCTTCATAAAGCTCTTTTTCCGCGTTTTCGACTAGCAGTTCTTCATTCACCGTTGTAGAACTAGCCTTAGCAGCTAAGTTGCATACACGATTAAACGCTTCTACCGTCAGCTTAAATTCCGCGCGCTCATCTCCGGCCGCAAGCGCTTGGACAACAGCAGCGCGTTCTAGCGTAAGATTTAGATCGTTAATGCCAGCTGCCATGACCGCATCGACGACATCATATCGGATGCCCTGCTCCGTCAATACATTCTTCACTCGCAAGGCAAAGAAGTCACTTAGTTCCTTAGTCATATCTTCTACGGGACGTTTTATTCCCCTCGCTTCATGGATCTTGAGAGCTGCTTCAATGACCTTATCAAGCTTTAGCTCCAGCTTATGAGAAATCATGATTTGAACAATACCTGCCGCTTGTCTGCGCAGCGCATAAGGATCCTGTGAGCCTGTAGGTATAATGCCAATAGAGAAGCAGCCGACAATTGTATCTATTTTATCCGCAAGACTGACAATGGCACCTACTAATGAGGCTGGCGCGTGATCACCAGCAAAGCGCGGCTGATAATGCTCATTAACAGCTTGGGCAACCGCTTCGTGTTCGCCGAGCTTCCGTGCGTAATCCTCGCCCATAATGCCTTGCAGCTCAGGAAATTCATAAACCATCTGCGTTACAAGATCGAACTTGCATATCGCTGCAGCACGAGCGACATTTTTCGCAGTTTCCTCATTCACGTTCAGCAGCGTTGAAAGCAGACCCGCCGTGGATGAAATTCGGCGAACCTTGTCGCCTACAGAGCCAAGCTCCTCATGATAAACGATATTTTCCAGCTTAGATAGCGCTTGATCAATCGTCAGCTTGTGATCCTCTTCGTAGAAAAACTTCGCATCCGACAGACGCGCGCGCAGCACCTTTTCATTGCCCTTGGCAACAATATCAATCGATTTGCGATCGCCGTTGCGAACCGTTACGAAATAAGGCTGCAGTTGTCCATCCTTATTGAGCACAGGAAAATAGCGCTGATGCTCGCGCATCGAAGTAATGAGCACCTCTTGCGGAATGTTCAAGAAAGCTGGATCAAAGGTGCCGAATAGTGCGTTCGGATACTCCACCAAGAACAAAACTTCCTCCAGCAAATCCTCTTTAATCGCAATCTGCCAGTCCTTCTCCGCAGCCAGCTCATTAATCTGCTTCAGAATGAGCTCCTCGCGCTCCTTCAAGTCAACGATCACATGCTGCTCGCGCAGGCGCTCCACATATTCGCTAGCTTGCTGCACAACTGTATCTTCCCCCAGAAAACGATGGCCGCGCGATACATTGCCAGTAGCGACCCCAGTAATTTCAAAAGGAATAACCTCAGTACCGAGAAGCGCAATCAACCAACGAATAGGTCGAACAAACTTCAATTCATGGCTGCCCCAGCGCATATTTTTCGGAAAATGCATGGATGTAATTAGGGCAGGCAATGCCTCAGGAAGCAATGCAGCAGTCGCTTGACCTATGCTGCTCTTGCTTGCGTACACATATTCTACGCCGCTGAGTTCCTTATAATAAAGCTCCTCCGGCTGAACGCCTTGGCTTCTGGCAAAGCCGAGAGCAGCCTTGCTCCAGTTTCCTTGCTCATCCTGGGCGATTTTTCGGGAAGGGCCTTTAGCCTCCTCATGGATGTCTTGCTGCTTATCCGCTACATCGCGAACAATTACCGCCAGTCGGCGAGGAGTCGCGTAAGCTTCAACCGCGCCAATTTCAATATGATGCTCACTGAACCATTTTGCTACTTTTTCCTTCAGTTGGTTCATCGCGCCGCGTACGAAACGAGCCGGCACTTCCTCTAAGCCAAGCTCCAGCAATAAATCTTTAGACATGCTGCTCAGCTCCTTTCTTCAGCATTGGGAATCCAAGCTTTTCTCTCTCTTCGTAGTAAGTAGCCGCGCATTGTCTAGCCAGATTTCTTACTCGCGTAATATAGCCCGTTCTTTCCGTTACGCTAATCGCGCCTCGCGCGTCAAGCAGGTTGAAAGCATGGGAGCACTTCAAAACATAGTCATAAGCTGGAAAGACTAGATTTTGTTCCATTGTGCGCTTAGCTTCCTCTTCATACATGTTAAATAACGTAAATAGCATAGCAGTATCCGATATTTCGAATGTATATTTGGAGTGTTCATATTCCGGCTGCAGAAAGACATCGCCGTACGTAACACCGTCCACCCACTCCAGATCAAAAACATTTTCCTTCTGTTGAATATAAGAAGCAAGACGCTCCATGCCGTAGGTGATTTCAACTGCTACCGGATTGGCATCAATGCCGCCGACCTGCTGGAAATAAGTAAACTGTGTAATTTCCATGCCATCCAGCCAAACTTCCCAGCCTAAGCCCCATGCGCCAAGAGTAGGTGATTCCCAGTTATCCTCAACGAAGCGGATATCATGCTCGTTTGCGTCGATTCCGAGCCGCTTCAAGCTTTCCAAGTAAAGCTCCTGAATATTGTCCGGAGACGGCTTCAAAATGACTTGAAATTGATGATGCTGATAAAGACGATTCGGATTTTCGCCGTAGCGTCCATCGGCCGGACGACGAGAAGGCTCCACATACGCAACATTCCACGGCTCAGGTCCAATCGAACGCAGGAACGTCATTGGATTCATCGTGCCCGCGCCCTTCTCAACATCATACGGCTGTACTAAAATACAGTTCTGCTCTGCCCAAAACTGCTGCAGCGCTAAAATCATACCTTGAAAATTCATGCAAACCCACTCCTTCAAAATAGTTTATCGTTCTCCCCTATTGGGAGTCTCTGGCCCAGCGAAGAAGGAGAGCTTAGCGAGAACGGCTGTCGCTGTATTAAGCGGCAAGCTACGTTCGCATTGAATTCTAAGCTTAATTTGACAATTTCATTTATTAAGTCTTAGCATTATAAAAAGCTCCCGCCTCTACGCCTGTTTCCAGACGTAGGGACGAGAGCTATATCCCGCGGTTCCACCCTACTTGGCCATACGTTGCCGTCAGCCCGCTTTGTTAGCGATAGACTCCGAAGTGCCTTTCATCGATCCGTTCAACCAGGCTCCCACCATCCCCAGCTCGCTAAGCTTAAACGTAATTCGATTACTTTCTTCATCAATGTCTAGTATTCGATTAGAATTATTTTAATCGGTTACTGTTTAAAAGTCAAACATAACCGTGAGAACCAGTAATTAAGCTAGTTTAGAGGCCCGAGCCTTTCTAGCTGATCAATAAAATTTCGCGACTTTAACTGAAAGCCTAGATGCGTGTCCATCAGCTTCCGCATACAGAGCTTGAGTTCCGCTTTCGTTTCCGGTTTGACGGCAATCGTACCCAAACGCCTCATATCCATTCGACTAAATAAGCGAAGCAGCTTTAAGGCTCCGTCGCTCAGTTTAACCGTATCGCTGTCACGTCCCGCGCATCTGTAGCATAGAAGACCTCCCGCTTGAGCGGACAGCCGAGGGGGCTCTTGACCTAGCTCGCTGCCGCAGCTTACACAAACAGACAGCTCAGGCAAATATCCAGAATAGTCTAATATTCGCATTTCATACAAATGGGTAACGATCTGCGCGTCTTTACCTTCCTGCAATGCCCCCAAACAAGCTTTAAGCTGCTCAAAATGAAAGCCGGTCGGCTCATCCTCCTGTAAGGAGCGATCGGTCAGCTCAGCCGTATAAGAAGCATAGGCCGCAAGATCCAGCTGTTCTCGCAATATATGGTGCGATTCCATAATCTCGCCGCTGTTCAATGTTCCTAGCCCTTTTGCTTTAAAAAAAATAAACTCCCCGTATGTAAAAGGCTGAGCAAGCGATGCATGCCTGCTCTTTACCTTTTTGGCACCACGTACAAGCACCCCGACTTTTCCGCTTGTGTTCGTCAGCAGCGTTACTATTTTATTACCTTCCCCATAGTCGATGCTGCGAAGCACGATGCCTTCCACCCGATACAGCATATCGACCTCTCTCCCCCATAAAAAGCGATCTAGGAAACCCTACAATGATTCTTCATCAACAATCGTTGAAGATCCTGTTTCAGCTGCTCCCACAGCATGATCTAATTGTTCAGCTACGCCTAGTTGATCCATTTCCTTATAGAGCATGAAGGATTCCACATCGCCGGTTAACGCAAAATACTTCCACGAAAAATCTCGCATTCGTATACATCCCTTTCCGCTACGGAAATGTCTGTTCTAAACAGATATAGGATGTGATGAACGCCTGCGGATTATCCTTAACAAATTACGTCACATGCGTCTAATCATGCCTAAAACCAAGATCCTTTAGGACGCGTTCCTGATTTCTCCAATCTTTCTTAACCTTCACCCATAGTTCTAGAAAAGTTCGAGATCCGAGCAGCGCTTCAATATCTTTGCGAGCCTGCTTGCCAACTTCCTTGAGCAGCTCGCCTTTTTTGCCGATAATAATTCCCTTTTGCGAATCACGTTCCACATAAATAACAGCTCCAATATAGACAACACCGTTGTCCTGCACGCGCATATCCTCGATCGCCACGGCAATGGAATGTGGAATTTCCTCACGCGTCATATGCAATATTTTTTCGCGAATCAGCTCTGCACACACGAATTGCTCCGGATGATCCGTAATCTGATCGGCTGGATAATACTGAGGTCCTTCAGGCAAGTAGCGGGTTAACTGCTCAAGAAGAGTACTCACGTTATTTCCCTGCAGGGCAGATATGGGAATGATTTCAGCGAACTCATACAGCTCGTTATACTGCGTTATCATGGGCAGAAGCTGCTCAGGAAGCACCTTGTCGATTTTGTTCATGACTAGAAATACAGGTGTGTTAACCTTCTTTAGCTGCTCAATAATATAACGGTCGCCGCCGCCGATTCCTTCTGATACATCAATCAGGAAAAGTGCAGCTTCAACCTCCTTCAACGCGCTTTCGGCCGTCTGCATCATATAGTTTCCAAGCTTGGATTGAGGTTTATGAATGCCCGGCGTATCAAGAAATACGATCTGCGAATCCTCCGTCGTGTAAACGCCGTGAATCTTGTTGCGAGTCGTTTGCGGTTTATCGGACATTATAGCAATTTTCTGTCCTATTAAGTGATTCATCAATGTAGATTTACCTACATTTGGCCGACCGATTATCGCAACGAAGCCTGAACGAAATTTTTTGCCGCCTCGGTCCTTCTCATTAGTTGTCTTATTCATCATTTAGCCTTAGCTCTCCTCTTTTTGAAGGTCATTCGGTGTAAATGCGCCTGGTAAAATAGCGCTTATCGTTGAGATCGTCCATTGCCCTCGCAGGTTGCCCATTATAATCGGCATTTCCGGCGAGCAAAGCTCCACAATCACTTGTCTGCACACACCGCAAGGGGCGATCGGTCCATCTGTGTCTCCAACTACAGCAAGAGCTTGAAATTCGCCAGCTTTTTTGCCGTCGGCGATTGCTCTGAACAATGCAGTGCGCTCAGCGCAGTTGCCTGGACTGTAGGCTGCATTCTCAACATTGCAGCCATAGTGGACCGTTCCGTCTTTGTCCAAAAGCGCGGCTCCAACTTGAAAATGGGAGTAAGGAACATAAGCATGCTTCATCGCTTCGATCGCGTGTATCAGCAATGTTGCATATGATTGTGACAGCCCTTCGTATTTCACGATGCCATACCACCTTCAGTCTTCATATTTTCGATCTAATTAAATGCCACAAGGGCGGCCCAAGGATGAGCAGCCCTATTATTATCGATGCAGCAGCAGCGAGCAAAACTGCTCCTGCTGCTGCATCCTTTGCCGTCTTAGCTAGAGGATGCACATTTGGACTCGCGAGGTCAACAGCTTTCTCGATCGCAGTGTTAACTGCCTCCAGCGCAATGACTAATGCGATCATCATAAGGATGATCGCCCACTCTATGCGATTCAAGCCCATGAGAGCGGAGAGACCGCATGCGAGAACGGCTGCCGCAGCATGATATTTCATATTTCTTTGCGTACGAAATGCAAAGCATAAGCCAGCCCAAGCATAAGCAGCGCTTCTCATAAAGCGTTTCATTAGCGAGAAAGGCCTGCCTGCTGCAATACTGCCTCTTGCTTAGCAGTCATTGCCGCTTCAGCTTGTTCATCCTGATGATCATACCCCAACAGATGCAGAAAGCCGTGCACAAACAAAAATCCGATCTCTCTCTCCAAGCTGTGGCCATATTCTTCGCTTTGTCTTAATGCGGTTTCTACCGATATAATAATATCGCCAAGCATGCCCGACATCGGATCCGGCTCATCCTCATGTTCAACCTCAAATACGATGTCAGGCTCGTCCTCGCCGTCCTCCTGCATTGCGAAGGAGAGAACATCTGTCGGACGGTCTATTCCTCTGTAGTCACGATTAAGCCCGTGAATCCCTTCATCGTCAACAAAAGTAACGACTACCTCGCCTTCCGTCAATCCTTCCACAGCCCCGGCGAGCTGCAGCAGCTGCTCCAATCGACTGATCCATTGCTCAGGCACAGCCATCTTTTGTTGTTCATTAATCCAATCTAATGTTAAGGCCATCCCTAACGCTCCTTCGGTTTCACATCTTCTGGATACTCAATCCTCGAATGAAAAATGCCTGCTACACTTTCCTTAAGCGATTGCGCTATAAGGTCCAGCTCCTTGAGCGTCAAATCACATTCATTGTATTGATTGTCGTCCAGTCTGCTCTTAATAATCTTATTGATCATGCCTTCGATCTGATCAACGGTTGGATTTCGCAAGCTGCGTACAGCAGCCTCCACACAGTCTGAAATACCGACAACAGCAGCTTCCTTCGATTGCGCTTTAGGACCTGGATACCGAAAATCATCCTCTGTAAAGGTTGGCTCAATCCCTTGCTCCTCCGCCTGCTTGTATGCCTTATGATAGAAAAACTTAAGCGATGTCGTTCCATGATGCTGTTCGGCAATATCTCGAATAGGTTTAGGGATATTGTAGCTTTTCAACATTTCGACACCATCACGCGCATGTGCGACAATGATCGATTTACTAAGCTTAGGATCAATCGTATCATGAGGGTTTTCCATATTGGTCTGATTTTCTATAAAATAGCTTGGTCGTTTTGTCTTGCCTATATCATGGTAATAAGAACCAACACGGCAAAGCAACCCATCCGCTCCGATCGCCTCAGCCGCCGCCTCAGACAGATTGCCGACCATAACACTGTGATGATAAGTGCCTGGCGTCTCTGTCAGCAGCTTTCGCAGCAACGGGTGATTCGGATTGGAGAGCTCAACAAGCTTAAGCGCTGATAATATACCAAATGTAATTTCGAAAAATGGCATAAGCCCGATAACTAGCACGATGGTGAATAAACCGCTGGCAAATGCGAACCCAACCGAATATAAGAAAGACGCGCGGTGCATCTGCTCGGTCAGCAGCAGCAACGATATTACCGTAATAGAGCCGAACAGGCTAGCCATAATTCCCGCTTTCAAGATGGTCGAGCGTTGGCTGGCTCGGTGCGTTGAGAACACTGCCGCAAAAGAAGCGACAAGAATAACGAGACCGAACTTGAAGTCGAACAGCTGCAATTGCACAGTGTTTAGCATGATGCTTCCGGCAATAGCGAACAGGAATGAGCTAATGAGCGCTAAATGCATATCAATCAGCAACGTAATGAGCATCGTTCCCATCGCCGCAGGGGCTAAAAAGCCTACATACGAAACGGTTTCCGTCTGAGCAAGCGATACGATTTGCATCGTTAACAGGTTAATGAAAAAAATAATAAACAGCATAAAAATATGCGAATTATTATATTTTGGCTTAAGGCCGGTAAGACCGCCTGATTGATGCATATAAGCATACAGAGCCGTTATAAAGATAATAGACAGCAGCAGCAGACCTAATTGCGGCCAGTAGTTCTGGTTTTCCTGCAGCAGCGATGAATCTGCCAGCAGCTTGTACAAATCTGGCGTAACTTGCTGGCCGCTCTTCACGATGAGGTCGCCTTCTTTAATAACTACAGGAGGAGTATTCTGCTTGGCTAATGCCTTCGCCTCATCCGTCGCTTCCTTGTCTAGAAACTTATTCGGCATGATGGCGAAGCGAGACAGCTCTTGAACAATTTCTCTTGCTGTCCGGTTAGTCAGCGTACTGGCATTGACAAGCTCTGCAACCTGCATACGCGCTATCTCAGCTTCGCGCAATGGCTCATTCATCAGCTTGCGGACGATGTCGCGAGCAACGATTCGCATCTCGTTAAGCTCCTCAGCTGTCAGCTTGGGCAGCTTATAGAACGTCTCCTCTGGAATCGTATACTCCTGCTCCTTAACGACTACAGCAGCCTCAGTCAGCAAGGAGTCATTGTAGGTATCCTTGCCCTGATTCGTCTTTACAAAGTTGTCTATGTATTCGGAGTATTTCCTCGGAATCTCATAGCGGTAAATATCAATTTTGTATTGATCGGTTACTTGATCATCCTCGTTCAGCTGCTCAATTCTCGCAAAAATTTGGTCAATCATCGATTCATTGCGCAGCGGGATGCTTGGGTAGAGAGATTCAACGCGTTCGGCCGCTTCCTCCTCAGCCAAACGGGTTGCTTTCTCGTCCTTAATTTGATACGGCGCTTTGATGTCAACTTCACTTACAGTATTCTCGGTAATGTTATAGGTTTCCGGTACGAGATGCGGAGACAGGCTGAAATAGAACAGAAGCACAAACAGCAATAGAAGCAGCCAGCGGACAGCCGGACTTTGCTTCCAGCCGATTGTTCTTTTCGTTCGCAGCTTGTCCGCTTTTACATTTTGGTTATTGTTCATGCAGCAAACAGTCCTTTCTAGGCTTTGTTTTCAGCATCCCAATTGTATGCGACGATAATTTTTTGAACTAAGGAATGACGTACAACATCCTGCTCGGAGAACACAATAAATCCGATCTCCTCGATATTTTTCAGTATACGCTGTGCTTCAATTAAACCTGAATTTTTCCCTCTAGGCAAATCGATCTGCGTAATGTCGCCTGTAACAACCATCTTCGAGCCGAAGCCCAATCGGGTCAGAAACATTTTCATCTGCTCCGGGGTCGTATTTTGCGCTTCATCCAAAATAATAAAGGAATCATCGAGCGTACGTCCCCGCATATAAGCTAGCGGAGCAATCTCAATACTGCCTCGTTCAATCGCCTTAACGGTCTGCTCTGGACCAAGCACATCATGCAGAGCGTCATACAAAGGACGCAAATAGGGATCAACTTTTTCCTGCAGGTCTCCAGGCAGAAATCCTAAGTTTTCACCTGCTTCAACCGCTGGTCTTGTTAACACAATTCTTTTAACTTGACCTGCCTTTAGCGCTGCTACGGCAAGCACGACAGCCAGATAGGTTTTGCCTGTCCCTGCCGGACCGATGCCGAATACGATATCACGTTTATTGATCGTCTTCACGTAATGGCGCTGGCCAATCGTCTTCACGCGTATCGGCTTGCCTCTATAGGTATGAGCGATTTCTTTCTTGAATAAATCGAGAAGCTCCTCTGCTTGCATCGTCCTTGCCAAGTCGAGCGCGTAGGTAATGTCACGTTCAGACGGCGTATAGCCCTCGCGTATAAGCTGCAGCAATACGGTAAACAGCTGTTCTAACGATTCAACTTCCTGCACGGAGCCCGAAATAACGATCTCTGCATCTCTTGAAGTAATGTCAGCCTGCATCTGCTCTTGTATGTAGCGTAAAAACTTGTCCTGCGGTCCGAACACAGCCAAGCCTTCTGCGGCATTGGCGAGCGGCACCTTAACTACCTTCGTTTCGATTTGCAACAATTCTCAATCTCCCTGTCATTGGACTAGTGGCATTTCCTTGATGATTGATTGCTCAACCTCAAAAAGAACTTTCATATAAACTTTACCATTGTCTGTCTCTTCATGCAAAACAATTTCGTCCCTTATTACCGCATCCGTCCCTGCTTTAAGCAGCAAGTCTGCTTTGGCCTGCAGTATTCCGACAGCTTTCGCCTCATCCTCCGATAATTCGCGGTGCTCTTCGACCGTTTCCATAATCGTTTCCTTCATTCGGCCGAACGGCAATATCCAATTGCGCCATGAAGTTTTCTCTTCATGAGTAATCGTCTCCGACTCATTAAATGTATTTTTGCCAAAACCGCTGATTTGAAGTGATCTCGAACCGATCACCGCATACCATTTCGTCCTTTTTTCACCTGTATAAACCTTTGTCAGCTCCGTGAGCGGAACCTTAATCTCATATTCATGCCACACGAGTCCCCTAACCATTCCTTTAGCTACAACTGTTCGCATATGCTGCTCATCGCCAAGCATTCCAGATATAAGCGTCTCACCCTTCTTTACGCGTGTGTTTTTCTTCACAACCGGCCTGCCTGCTTCGGCAATTATTTGCGTTACAACCGCATCGTTTGAGGCGACTAAATGACGCGGACTCTGCAGTTGTTTAGTTTCTGGAAGCGCTGCTTCTACAACCTGTATAGTAATGCGTGTTCCTTTCTTCTCAACGCCTACCCAGGAGGAACCCGGCAGCTTGCTAGTAAGCGTCTTTGCAATTTGATCCGTATGTTTAAGCTTGAACAGCCATTGGAACTTAAATAGCCCTTCCTGCTCAGCCGCCAGTAACACTTGCTCATCCGTTATTCGCTTATTCCCCTCGATTTCGATTGACCATACAAGAGAAGACAGTAAATAAAGAATGACAAAAAACATGGCCACTCCGCCAATAAACAGCTTTCGGCCTTCAGCTTTTTCGAGCAAGAAAGGCAGTCCTTTCCGTTTCACAACATGTACTCGACAGCCTGTCTCCTTTAAATAAGGACGAAGCTCAAAAAAATGACTTACCGACAGCTCAAACATTAGCTGTCCACTGCTTGTCCAACGTATGGAGGACAGCTTTAATCCACCCGTGAGCGCAATATTAACAAGCTTCTCCGGCTGTCCCCCGCGAACCTGCACCGTAACAATACCTTTAAACCAATCTGCACCTTGGCTGCTCATAGCCATACCCTCCCACATATTCAATCAAGACATTTTTCTAACAAGTCATATTTCTTTCATGTTTTTATGTCAAGGAAATAACTGTATGTTTGATATTAATCCTTCTATGAACACTTCCTCTGTCCATATCGTTCTTATTACGAGCTCGGAGCCTGTAACCTCCAGCTCGCCCTTGCTAAGGGCCAGGCGAAGCCTTTCATTGGAGAAATGTACTATGCCGCGATGGTTCTCTATATATAACTGGCGATCTCCAATCATCGTAAGCCGAGGAAGATCATAGACTACGTCCTGCGGCATATCTAATAGCTGCTGCGAAAGCTTGCTAAACCTGCGCTTCATTCGGCTCATCGGTGATTAGGACCTCCTTTTTTCCGTACTATAACAAAGTATGCGATAACGCTAGTGATTATGAGAACACAGTTACCAGCCTTGCCAGAACCAGTTATTAGAAAGCACATTAGCATGTGTAAAGGTCAATCGCGGCAGGGATGACTCAGTTACTTGTTCTGTTAGAGCGATTATCGCTCTTGGCGTACGTGCGCTTGTGCGGGACAGTCCTGTAAGTTCGATATTCGCCGTTGGAGGTTGTACGAAGAACAAAGGTAAGTCTGTTGAGCTTGTTGAGGTTGTAAATCGGTGGGCTATCGGTTTGCATGGTCTTGATTGCATGATCTAAATAAAAAATAGCGATACAGGTAAAGCATCCTGATATGCTCCCATCATAGTAGACAGTAGAAAAAACAAAAACTTCTACGACTACGATGATGGGAGTTTTTCTAATGTCAAAAAGAAGCTCAATTTCTTTTGAAACGAAATTACAGGTCGTACA
>Ga0182739_1000129_pt1 | contig 144305 bp, 101 predicted proteins | sample eDN5th30CBELigBY_FD_128873 | JGI IMG/M metagenome (GOLD analysis project Ga0182739, IMG submission 128873) | Enriched backyard soil microbial communities from Emeryville, California, USA - eDNA 5th pass 30_C BE-Lig BY (version 2) (version 2) | ecosystem: Environmental > Terrestrial > Soil >...
ATGGCATTTCACTCCTTATCTCAAAGTCTTAGATAAGAAGTAATTCGACATTAAGAGGGTCAATTCCTTTAAAATTTCAAAGTAGGGGCAATTTATTTTTCAGCTACCTAAGTAGTAACAAATTTAGAAATAATAAATATACAATAATAAATGATTGTATTATAATGTATAATTATGGATAATGTTAGGAAACATCATCTATGATCACAACTCACAACACGGAGGTTAGGACATGCGTAAGAAATTATCAGTAATGACATCTTTATTATTAGCCTTGTCTTTGGTGTTCTCAGTAACGTCTTTTGCAGCTACAAAGCAAACAGCTGAGATTAAGATGAAGGTCGAAGGTAAGTCGGTAAGCTTTCCTGACGGTAAGCCCTACGAGGACAAAGTAGGTCGTATTCAAGCTCCTGTTCGTTACCTAGCAGAAGCCTTAGGTTTATCTGTAAACTGGGACAATGGCTCGCAAACAGTTACCTTTACACCCAAAGATAGTGCTAAAGGAAAAAGCATCTCATTGACTGTCGGTCAAGATTGGTATGACACTGCGGGTGTAAGCTATGAGATGGACACTACTGCAACAATAAAGGACGGTAGAATTTATGCACCAGTTCGCTTTATCTCTGAGGCATTTGGTGTTGGAGTAAAGTGGGATAGCAAAACAAACACGGTTAATCTTGGCGGAGAAGCGAGCAATGTATCTAAGAAGGTTAAGCAATTTAAGGCAGAGGTTGTCGCTGGCACAGGAAAAACACCTTTGACGATCAAAAGCTATTCCAACACAAAAGATCTAGCTAAAGTATTAGAGCCTTATGGAATTGAGCTTCTTAAATCTTACGGTGAATTTCTGAAAAGTCCCGAAGGGGATTATGCAAGGTTTAGTCAGTTCCTTGACAAGCATCTTTCTTCACAGGAAGATAGCGACCCTAGAGATAATCGTGAGCTTTCAGAGTTTTTCTTCTCTACACAAAAATTCATGTTAGAGTTAGATTATGGTGCATCTACATTGGCTAAGTATGGAGATTCTTTGTTGAAGGTTGAGAGAGTTTCTGGGGATGCCAAGAAATCATCGGACTCTAAAGCGGTTAATGTCTACCATGACTACAAAGTAACAATTAACGGAATAACGTTCATATTTTCAGCCAATCTTTCCTTCTACCCATCAGAGAAGGATAGCAAACAACTAGTTTTAACAGAGGCTAATGTTCGTGTGGAGACACCTAAAAAATAAAGACCAAATAATTCTCTACAAAAAAACAGCGAGGCATTGGTTAAATGCCCCGCTGTTTTTCCACATTACGATTTAAGCGTGTGAGAAACTGTTTTAGCTGCTGCAATTCATCATCTGAAAAATCAAGATAGAGATCATCCAAAAATTGATTTCGTAGCATAGAACAATTGGATAATAATTCTTTTCCTGTATCAGTAATCGTTACAAGCACCTCACGATTGTTCTTCTCATTACGTTTTCGTTCGATGTATTGCTGCTCTTCAAGCAGCTTTAAATGTCGCGTGATGGCCGCTTGATCGATAGCTAACGATTCCTGTAGCACCTTTTGTGTAACACAGCCCTTGTCTACTAAAGCGATGAGAATTTCATATCTCGTCAAACTAACGGCAGTTTTTTTCTCGAAAATTTGTGTGACATGACGATCTAGTCTTTGCAGCATCATGATCATTTGTTTTTTATCATCAAAACATGCTTCCACGCTTTTCCTCCTCACATGGATTGCTCGGCTTAGCTGGAGAATCGTACAATTTGTTCTATCGGTAAACGTGAGGATTGACGTGCTGGCATAGCAGCCTTTCCAATCGCAATTAAGATCATTGGCAGCTCATTGGCAGGAAGATTGTACATTTTAGCGAATGCTGCTTTATCGAAGCCACCCATGATGACTGTGTCATACCCCATATCCTTAGCTAATAGAACGACTTGCATCGAAATTAATCCTACATCTAAATGTGCAATATTCGTGCGCTCTGCTTCTGATAATTTGCTATAGCCAGCTTCACTATTGGCAATCATCATATCAGCAATATCACGAGGCATATAGCCTAGCTCAACATTTAAATTATATATCTGCTTCGCATTTTTGTACATTTCGTTATCGCCGATTACCGCAATAATAGCAGATGAAGTTTCGATTTGCTCTTGATTAAATCCAGCAAAGCGTAGCTCTTTCTTTTGTGCTGGATCATCAATCACAAGAAAGCGCCAAGGCTGTAGGTTGCTTGATGATGGGGCAGTTGTTGCTTGCTCAAGAATATGCTTAATAACCTCACGAGGAATAGTAATACCAGGCTCATATTTACGAACGGATTTGCGCTCTTCCATTAATTTTTCCAAAGCTGTTTTCTGTTGTAGCATCATTATCACCCTTATTCTATAAAATGAATTCTGTCATCATTATATATGACTAATCAACTGTTGACAAGTCATGCATAAAAATAAGCCGATTTCGACAGCAGTTATTGACAAAAATATTTTTTACTTTAAAATGAAAAAATATTCGAATTAGCAGTTGAATCGTCCTTTTGGTGAAGCCAAAGGGCGTTTTTTGTTGCTCCATTTGAACAGGACAATGGATATGCAATTTAGAGGATGAGGAGTACACAAGAGGTCATGAATGAAAAACATCAAGAATCGCAGCTCAAACGGGGTCTCAGTAACAGACATATGCAATTAATTGCGCTCGGTGGGTCGATTGGAGTGGGCTTGTTCTATGGGTCTAGCTCAACGATAGGGATGGCTGGGCCGTCGATTTTACTGGCTTATTTAATTGGCGGGCTAGTCATTTTTACGATTATGAGGGCATTAGGTGAAATGGCTGTAGCTGAACCCGTATCAGGTTCATTCAGCTCATATGCTAATAAATATTTAGGAAACTTCGCTGGCTTCCTAACAGGCTGGACCTATTGGTTTATGTGGATTGTCGTCGGCATGGCGGAATTAACGGTAGTCGGTGTCTATATCAATTACTGGTTCGCCGATATTCCCCAATGGGCTACCGCGCTCGTTGCCCTCGTTGTGATGACGCTCGTTAATTTGGCCAATGTAAAGGCGTATGGAGAATTCGAGTTTTGGTTTGCTTTAATTAAAGTGGTAGCGATTATCGGAATGATTCTGCTGGGCCTAGCGATTATTTTGTTTGGGGTAGGTAATCAGGGGGAGGCGATCGGCTTTTCGAATTTATGGTCGCATGGCGGATTTATGCCCAATGGCTTTCACGGGTTATTGATGTCGCTAGTACTAGTGATGTTTTCATTTGGCGGCGTTGAGCTGGTCGGTATTTCCGCTGGTGAAGCGAAGGATCCAGACAAGAGCATTCCGAAGGCGATTAACAATATCGTATGGCGCATTTTGATTTTCTATATTGGTGCGCTAGGCGTGATGATGGCGATCTATCCTTGGGACGAGGTAGGCGCGGAAGGCAGTCCATTCGTGCAAATTTTCGATTATGTCGGCATTCCTGCTGCTGCGCATATTATTAACTTTGTTGTTATTACGGCGGCAATGTCAGCCTTTAATAGTGGGTTATATGGCTCAGGAAGAATGCTATATAACCTAGCGCTACAGAAGAATGGACCGCACTATTTCACCAAGCTTAGCAGCAATGGCAGTCCAAGAAGAGGGATTTTATTCTCCTCGTTTACATTGTTGATCGCAGTCTTTCTAAATTATATTGTGCCAGAGAAGGTGTTCATCTATATCTCCGCGGTAGCGACGGTTGCAGTTATTACAAGCTGGATGATTATTTTGCTGACGCAGCTTTCATTCCGCAAGTCCAAATCTGGAGCTGATGTTGAGGGGCTGAAGTTCAAAATTCCGTTCTATCCGATTTCAACATATATCGCGATTGCATTTTTACTTATGGTCGTTGTGTTGATGGCGTTTATTGCAGATATGCGTGTGGCGCTATATGTCGCGCCTGTTTGGTTTTTAATCCTGTATGCTGGCTACAAGCTCATAGCTGTTAAAAAGTAGCTCATATGCGTGCTATGGTACAATCCAAATATTTAGCATTGAAACGGTGCTGGAAATCATGTAGCATAACAAGATATCTATATTAAAATAATAACTCATATAATTGAGGGGATATGGCCCGCAAGTCTCTACTGGACGACCAATGTAATCGACCAACTATGAGTGAAATACATCTAAGGCTTATTTATGTATGACATATACTAAAGAGCTAAAGACAGTTTCACTTGAGAGAACATACTCATTTGAAGCTGTCTTTATTTTTATCTACGACGAAGGGGCGTTTAACAGCATGAAATTACTACAAGAGAGAATACGTCAAGAGGGTTTAATTTTATCTGATACGGTACTGAAGGTGGATTCATTTCTGAACCATCAAGTAGATACCGAGCTAGCACTGGAAATTGGAAAGCAGTTTGCAAATCTATTTGCTAATCGTGGCATTACAAAGGTGATGACAATTGAAGCGAGTGGCATTCAGTTTGCGATGGCGACGGGGATCGCGTTAAAGGTGCCTTTTGTTTATGCGAAAAAGAAGAAGGCTGTTACGCTCAATGAGCAGGTTTATACAGCTCCAGTTCACTCATTTACGAAGCAGGAAACGTATCAGGTGACGGTTTCTGCGAAATATATTAGCCCAGAGGATAAGGTGCTGATCGTTGATGATTTTCTAGCGACGGGCGCAGCACTTGTTGGCTTAGCGGATATTGTGAAGGAAGCGGGAGCAGAGCTTGTCGGAGTAGGCTGCGTAATTGAGAAGAGCTTCCAAGAGGGTCGAGGCTTACTTGAGGAGAAGGGCATCGAGGTGCATTCATTAGCAAGAATTGCTTCGATGGAGCCAGGACGGATTACATTTATCGATGAGCTTGACGAAGAGGTCGCTGCAGAGCAAGCTAAGGTGACGCCACATGCTTAATAAGATGCGAACGATGACGTTAGGGCTTCAGCATGTATTAGCGATGTATACCGGTGCAGTGGTTGTACCGATCATTGTTGGCGCAGCGCTGAATTTAACTCCGACTCAGCTGGCGTATTTGATTGCTGCGGATTTGTTTATTTGCGGGATCGCTACCCTGCTGCAGGTTATGGGGACGCGCTTTATTGGTAGTGGTTTACCTGTAATATTAGGCTGTACGTTTACGGCGGTGGGACCGATTATTGCGATTGCCTCCTCATCTAATTTGGCAACGGCATATGGTGCGATTATTATTTCCGGGCTGTTTATCGTGTTAATTGCGCCGTTATATGGGAAGATGCTAAAGTATTTCCCGACCATCGTGACGGGCTCGGTTGTTACGATTATCGGCCTGTCGTTGATCCCTGTAGCGATGAACAGCGCTGCTGGTGGTGAAGGCAGTGCTGATTTCGGAAGCAGTAATAATTTACTGCTAGCTTTAATAACGTTAGTCGTCATTTTACTTATTAATCGTTTTGCTACAGGATTTTTACGGGCAATTTCCGTTCTTATTGGCATTATAGTCGGAACGGTTGTAGCCTATGGCATGGGCATGGTGGAGTTTAGCAATGTTGCAGCCGCTTCTTGGTTTAATGTTGCGCAGCCATTCTATTTCGGGACGCCGCAGATTAATATTACGGCAATTATTACGATGATTATTGTTAATATTGTTAGTATGGTGGAATCTACTGGGGTGTACTTAGCGGTAGGTCAGGTGCTGAACCGCAACGTTGAGAAGAAACAAATCGTCAATGGCTTGCGCGCAGAGGGTATTGCGATTACGCTTGGCGGGATTTTTAATGCGTTTCCGTATACGGCATTCTCACAAAATGTAGGGTTAATTTCGTTAACGGGCGTAAAGTCTAGAAACGTTATTTTTGCAGCCGGCGGAATTTTGGTCGTACTGGGATTGTTACCGAAATTAGCTGCACTAACAACGGTAATCCCTGATGCTGTTCTAGGCGGTGCGATGATTGTAATGTTTGGCTCGGTCGCTGCTTCAGGTATGTCGATTCTGGCTAAAGTAGATTTGCAGAAGGGCAATAATCTAATTATCGTCGCATGTAGTATTGCGGTAGGCTTAGGCTCAGCTACTGTTCCAGAGATGTTTGAGCTATTGCCGCAAACTGCGAAAATGCTATTGCAGAACGGGATTGTTTCAGGCTCAATTACAGCGATCCTGTTAAATATCATTCTCTCGAAGCGTGATACAGGTGAAGTTGAGAATTAACTTTATTCTATTGTTTTAAGAAAGTAGCAAAGCTCTCTTTGCTGCTTTCTTTTTTTGTAAAGGGGAGAATTTCTACTATAATATTGCGAAATAACACGTTTTCTGTTTAAGGATGGAGGATTTTTCCGATATAGTAAGAATAAATATTACTATTAGTTAGTTAACAATCATTCCATAAGTAACGGAGGTCGCGATGAAGGAGCAACAGAATTCAGTGCATTGGTTGGCAAAGGTCGCAGTATTTTGTACGTTCTGGTTTTTATTATGGTTAACCTTGTCCGTGATGCTACTGCTTGAATTAATTACTACTCCTGCAGGTGGTGAGGATAATGGCTTTTATTTCGTCCTACTCGTCATATTTGGTGCACTTACGGCTTGGACGGCCTATAAAGGAAGAAAGAATGTGAAGCTGCTGGGACATGGCCAACGTGTAAAGGTGTCCCTATCATCAGAAGTGTATGAGGTTACTAGCTCTACACCGGATGTTGTATCGAGTAGGAACAAAAGATATCATTATCAATTTAAAGTAAATGGTAAGACGTATAAGAACACGCTCTATTCTAAGCCGTTCCTCAAAGAGGCGATTGAAGTCGTTTATGACCCCAATAATCCTGACATCAATGAACCACTCTTTTCTCTTGCCGTTTATTTTGATGCTGAGAAGAAGACATGGTACGCGAACATAGGGCGTATGCTTCTAAGAGTAGTGTTAGTGGTCGCTCTTTTCGTTATTATTGCAATTTGGCCTTGATTCTTAATTAGAGGAGAATTCGATGGAGTACAAACTGTTAGGTAAAAATAACGATATTGCGCTGATTGAAAGTGATGAAATTGTAATCAGCGATACGCAATCTGCATTGGATTTAATTGCAACTGTACAATACGTAGTCGATTGTGACAAGCTTATCGTAAATAAGGCGAGCGTGGCTGAAGGTTTCTTTGATTTAAGTAACGGAATTGCAGGCGAAATCTTGCAGAAGTTTATCAACTATCGCAAGAAAATTGCCATTGTAGGGGATTATTCAACCTACACAAGCAAACCGCTTAAAGACTTTATCTACGAAAGCAACAATGGCAACAGTATTTATTTTGTAGGTAGCATAGAGGAAGCGTTGCTCAAGCTAGATAGCGCTGAATAGCTGGATATGTTAGCATCCCTGTATAGGGATGCTTTTTTACGCTAACAAAAGGAGACATCAGGATGCATATTGAAACAGTAGGACTGAAAGGCAATCATGAATGGTATGAGGATGCACTGGTACAAAATACTAGCATATCGAGATTTGGTGTGCTTGACGGTGCCACTTCGTTACAGCCATATCGCGGTGAAAATGGGGAAACGGGTGCTTATTTAGCTGCTCAAATCGTGAAAGGTGAGCTAGAGAGCGTAGCTAGTGCTAATCGGACATTAGTGGAGTTGGTATTGCATGGGAATCAAATTTTACGTGAGGAAATGGAAAGGGCGTCTATTGATATTGAAGATGCTGCCTCCCTATGGAGCTGTGCACTAGCATGTATACAGATTTCAGAGTATAGCATCGACTATGTTCAAGCCGCAGATTGCATGATACTAGCGAAATACGAAACAGGTGAAATTCGCTTACTGACAAGGGATCAGGTTGCTCCAATCGGTCAACAATCACTAGCTACGTATATGCAATACCGACTACAAACCAGCTATAGCCACGCTGAAATTGTGGAGTTAATCAAGCCAACATTGCGCAGTAATCGATTCAAGGCTAACAAGGTAGGCGGATATTCCGTAGTTAATGGTCAGCTTCAGCTGGCTAACTTCTTAGAGTATGGAGCCATTAATAGGAATGGATTGCAAGCGATCTATATGATGAGTGACGGCTTGTTTTTACCATCAAGCCTTGCTTCCACACCTGAGCAACTATGGACCAAAACAATTCAACTCATAGATGAGCTTACGTTAACAGGCTACGCGAATTGGCTACTTGAGGAAGAACGGGCAGATAGCAATTGTGAAAAATATGTACGCTTAAAGGTATCTGATGATAAAACGGGGATAAAGATAACATTTTAGTCTTACTGATAACAGCGAATAACGAGAGGGGATTTCTTTCATGAATATGCAATAGCCCCTTTGCCTTAGCAAAGGGGCTATTCGTAACATGAAATGTGATCATTATAGAATTTTGAGAGTCGTGGTATAATTTAGAAGCTAGTTTTGCTGAAGATTCTGTCGGGTGGTGGTTTCATATGAAAATAGATTGCTTGATTGTTGATGATGAACTTGCTTTAGCTGAAACAACATGTGAGTACTTTAATATGTTTGAGGTTAATACAGCATTTGTGACAAGTGCGAAGGAGTGCGAAGCTTTTTTGCAGGAGCATGAGCCATCCGTTGTTTTGCTAGATATTAATTTGGGCAATGAGTCGGGCTTTGATTTATGCAAAAAATTGCGGTTAACCACGCAGATTCCGATTCTATTTATTAGTGCTCGCTCTAGTAACGACGGTGTTTTGATTGCACTTAACATTGGTGGCGATGATTATATACAGAAGCCATATACATTAAGTATTTTATTAGCAAAGGTAAAAGCGGTGCTCAAAAGGTACGGCAGCAGCTCCAGCTCCAGTGCGAACAGTAAAGCTGACTTAATAGAAATTGGACGGATTCAAATTGATACAAAGCTTCATCGTGTTCGCATAAATGGTATAGATATTCAGCTTAAGGCGATGGAATATAAGCTGCTAGCTTATTTGGTGAACAATAAAAATCGTATTATCCCGAAGGATGAGCTGTTTCAAAAGGTTTGGGGAGATTCATTTGTAGGGGATGGCACATTAAATGTACATATCCGTCATTTACGCGAGAAAATAGAGCAAAATCCACAGGACCCACAATTGATTAAAACGGTATGGGGAACAGGATATGTGTTAGAGGATACTGGTCAATGAGAATAAAACTACTATTCCTCATCATACTGGTTGTAATTGCAGCGGGTCTTACTTCCTCAATCCTCATCATTAGAGATAACAGCATGAAGGAAATCGATATTGTAGCGCTCAATGATATCGTTAAAAATGTTGAAAACCAATGGGGACATATTAGTGAAGGTGCAATTTCTAGCGGCGGCGTTATAACTCAACCTTATTCTATTATCGATAACATAGGTAACGTAATCTATGAAACAGCAGGTGGTCATTACAGCAATCTAAATGACGCGATAAAAAATAGAGCTACAATTATCGATGTGAAGCAAAACAACGAGATTGTCGGGAAGGTTATTTTCCACAATAACGAGCAAGAGATTATTCAGCATATGAAGAGTAAACTGCTGCTCTCCATAAGTATAATCTTCGGTGTAGTTTTGCTCCTTAGTACTGTTTATGTTCTATACATTTATAGAGCGGTATTAAAGCCATTTCAACAGCTGCAAACCTTCGCTGCAAATGTAGCGAGAGGGTCTTTTGATATGCCACTTACGATGGTGAAAAACAACTATTTTGGCGCGTTCACGGAAAGCTTTGATCTATTGCGAGAGGAGCTAGGGAATGCTCGCCAACGAGAGTATGAATCCAATCGCAGTAAGAAGGAGCTTGTTGCTACATTAAGTCATGATATTAAGACGCCGATCGCTTCGATTAAGGCGATAAGTGAATTGATGCTGATAAAGGCAAGTGATGAAAAGCTCGTAAAGCAAGTGAATACGATCTACTCTAAAGCAGAGCAAATCAACTTACTTATTACCGACATGTTTCATGCTACGTTAGAAGAGCTGCAACAATTAAAACTAAATGTTACGGAAGAATCGAGCGAAATCTTAATTGAAATGATAGAGAACGTCAATTATGACGGGCAAATCCAATATGACAGCATTCCACAATGTATCATTCTTAGTGATTCCTTAAGGCTGCAGCAGGTCATCGATAATGTAATTAGTAATTCCTATAAATACGCAGGCACGAAAATCATCATTCAATCACGTATCGATCGGGATTATTTGGAGCTTCGTATTAAGGATTTTGGACCAGGCATTAGCGAGGAACAATTACCGCTCCTATTTAATAAATATTATCGCGGTCCCAATGTTGAAGGGAAAAGTGGCTCAGGTCTTGGACTATACATATCAAAATACTTTATGGAGAATATGGGCGGTCACATTAGCTGTTGTAACGAAGTCGATGGGTTTACGGTCACGTTGAAAATACCGCTCGCCTTATAATTAAGATTCAGTTAAGGATTACGCAAAGATTTAATAAGAATATATTTTGTATGATAAGACTGTAATGTTCATTACGGTCTTTTTTGTAGTTAAGCAACGATAATGAAAGGATGCATAAAGATGTCTAAAACAATGATTGAAACGAAGAAGCTATGTAAAACCTTTTCGATTGGCGGCATGCAGCAGCATGTGTTGAAGAATCTAGATATATCTATTCATGAAGGGGATTTCACAATTATAATGGGCAGCTCGGGCTCTGGGAAATCTACGCTTCTATACGCAATAAGCGGGATGGATAAACCAACCTTAGGTGAAATTACGATTGCCGGGAACAATATTACGAGGCTAAACAATGATCAGCTTGCGATATTTAGACGCAAATCCTGTGGCTTTGTGTTCCAGCAAATTTACTTACTCGATAATATGAGTGTGCTAGATAATGTGCTGGCAAGTGGTCTATTAGTTCATAAAAATAAGCGACAGCTTGTACAACAAGCAAAAAATCTATTAAAGCAAGTAGGAATTGAAGAAAACTCTTGGTCGAAATTCCCTACTCAGCTTTCAGGTGGAGAAGCGCAACGTGTCGGCATTGTTCGAGCGATAATTAACAATCCGAAAATACTATTTGCCGATGAACCTACGGGAGCACTAAACTCGAAATCTGGTGAAAGTGTGTTAGATGTGTTCACGCAAGTGAATCAACTTGGGCAAAGCATTGTTATGGTTACGCACGATATTAAAACGGCGCTGCGCGGTAATCGAATTCTCTATTTACGAGATGGCGTTATTTGTGGAGATTTACAATTAGGAGACTACAGTGAGACGAACAATCATGAGCGTCATGAAAAGCTAATACATTTCCTTGCTGAAATGGGGTGGTAGCATGAAGGTCATGAATCTAGCTCTAGCGAATATTAGAAAAAGTAAGTCGGAAACGGCATCGTTACTTATTTTTATACTCATTGCTGCGCTGCTATTAAATTTGGGTGTAACGATCGTCACGCAAATTAACTCCTTTTTTGATCAGAAAGCCGAACAGCTAAAGGATCCTCATTTGGCGGTAATCATTGACGAGGCAAGCTATAAGCCCTCCTTCAGTGAATACCTTACGAATTATCCAGGGGTAATCAACACGGAAATCGAAGAGGTTGTCAATATGGAGGTCGCCAAGTTTCATTTTGGTGAAGGGGAATTATCGACGAATCTCATCTTTCTTAATGCCGATGCTGAGCGAAATATTGCTCCGTTAAAGCTGCTTGATCAGCTGGAGCCTGCAAGTGGGAATGGTATATATATGCCCTACAGCTTTAAGCAAAATAGTGGTTATCAATTAGGAGATTCATTCAATATCACCTATAAAGAAAAGTCATATCAATTCCAGATTGCAGGTTTTTTTGAAACGACGATGATGGGGACTAGCAACATAAGCTCTATGAAAGTGATGTTAACAGATCAAGCCTATCAACAGCTAGCAGCTGAATTAGATGGCTTTTCAGATGCATTGATGCTGTCTGCGGTTATGGAGGATCCAGCACTATCGGGTCAACTAGAAAACGATATGCTTAAGGAAATAGAAAGCACATTAAGGGATTATGACTCAACGCCTTATTATTCAAGTATAAGCATTCAAGTTACGAAGGATATTGTTTTATTAACGGTTAATATTATTGCGGTTATGCTAGTTACCTTTTCGTGCATTATCGTTCTTGTATCGCTTATTGTGATTAAGTTCCGTGTTTCCAATAATATTGAGGATGGAATGACGAATATTGGAGTGCTGAAGGCGATTGGCTATACGAGTAAGCAAATATTATCTTCCATTGCTCTACAGTATATTTTAGTTAGTGTATGTGGAAGCATTATAGGGATCGCTTTATCCTATGCGCTAATTCCTTTGGTAGGAGCTATTATCTCGACGTTATGCGGATTACTATGGACTCTAAACTTGAATCTAGTGATTAATGCGATTTGTATGCTGCTTATTACATGCTGTGTTGTCATCGTTACATTACTTTCGGCTTTTCGTGTCCGCAAATTGCATCCGATTATTGCGCTTCGTGGAGGTATTCAAACACATAGCTTTAGAAAAGTGTACTTTCCATTGGAGAGCACGAAGGGTGGACTTCATTTTTTACTTGCATTAAAAGCGATCGTTGCTAATCTTAAACAAAACATAATGATCTTTATCATTATAGCTGCCCTAACATTTGCTTCAGTTTTTTCAGCAGTGTTTTATTATAACATTGCTACAGATAAAACGGCATTTGTTAATCTATTTGGCGCTGAGCCAGCAAGTGTAATGATTATTGCTAAGCCAGATATAGATGCAGAGCAATTTAAGAGCCAGCTTCAACAAATGGACCACGTCAATAAAGTGAATATTCTTGATACGATTGCAACCAAAATTGATGGAGAAACGGTATATACTGATGTTACGTTAGATTATAACGAATTAATCAATAATACGGTGTACGAAGGACGCCAGCCTAAGCATGAAAATGAAATATCAATCTCATGGGTTGTAGCTGATCTCATCGATAAAGGAATCGGCGATACGGTTGAAGTAGAGTACGGTGCGGAAACCGGTAGTTTCTTAGTAACAGGTCTTAGTCAGTCCATAGGTAACTTAGGACAAACCGCTGCCTTATCCTTAGATGGCGTGCGTCAGCTAGATGGGGATTATACAGGTAAGAACTATTATGTCTATCTCGATGGCGGATTCCCAAATGAATTTTTACAAGAGGTGCAGAAGTTGTACGGAGACAGTATAGCGGATACGTTAGATATGGATGAAATTATTCAGGCGCAAACAAGTATCTATGTGGCGGCAGTGTTTGCAATTATGATTATTGTTCTGACGATTACTGTGCTGGTTGTTGTTACAATTATATATTTAATTATTAAAACGATGATTACGAAGCGCAAAAAAGAGTTTGGTATTATGAAAGCGATCGGCTATTCGACGATTCAGCTCATGCATCAAATCTCTATTGGCTTTTTGCCCGTGCTAATTGGAGGAGTGTTGCTTGGTGGGGTGCTAGGATATTTCTATACTAATCCGATGCTTTCGCTGTTCCTCTCAGGAGCAGGCGTAAAACGATTGGACTTTATCGTTCATTTACCGATTATTTTAGCGCTATGTCTTGGGATCCTATTATTAGGCTACATCGTTTCGATGCTGGTATCCTTTAAAATTAGAAAGGTTACAACGTATAGCTTGATAACAGAATAATAAAGGTTGAGTATGTTAGCATAAGTAAAGGTGAAATCCACTAATAGCGGGGATTTCACCTTTACTGCGTTGTGCCAGTGTGATCGTTATAGAATTCAGAAAGTCGTGGTATAATCAGAATACATTAATAATAAGTTAGGACGGTGAGATTAATGGATCAAATGAAGGATTTGCAGAAGTTGATAAAGCTCACAGGCGACCGTGCCAGACTAGATGCTAAAGCAAACAACACCTATATTGTATATAAGACGGCTGAAGGACAAATTGTTAGAGAGTTCCCTGACGGAAGTATTGTTCCTGTTAACGATACTGAAGGTAAAGACGCCTATGCATAACTCGATTCCAATTATGTATGTTTTTGCAGGTAATAATGGAAGCGGTAAGAGTACAATTCGAAATCTAATTGTTGATCGTCTCGGAATCAGTGTGAATATAGATCCAGATGCTTTAGCTCGAGGGATTGATCCTAACCAACCAGAAGCCCACAGGGTTTCAGCTGGGAAAGAAGCGATCCGGTTAGCAAGGAATTGTATTCGTTACCGTTGGGATTTTTCAATTGAAACAACATTAGCTGGTGGTAATGCCATACGTTTAATGCGAGATGCAAAAGCAAAAGGGTTTGAAATTTCAATGTTTTATGTTGGCTTGGGCGACTATCATCTAAATATTGAACGGGTTGCAAATCGGGTGAAAAATGGAGGGCATCACATCCCTACAGAGGATATTGTAAGACGTCATCATACTTCTACTCAAAATTTACTTTGCCATCTTAACTTAATTGATAATTTGATTGTCGTAGATAATAGTAGTGACGATGGGAAAATCGCTTTTATAGTTAATAGTGGCAAAGTGACACATCGTGCCGACTCCATTCCATATTGGATAGAACAAATTGAACAAAAATACTTGGGAAATAAATGAAAATCTATATCAATACTGCAATGGTTTTCCAATAACACTCACATTAAGTTGAGTGTTATTCTATATTAGTTAATAAATATGCATTGTATCAAGATTGAAGATAACCTCCACAATAAGGGGCATGGCTCAATCAACCTCGAGCTGCATGAAACGGCACATGCGATTGATATGTTAGTTTTTAATAGCATTAGTGCAACGAAGGAATTTCAAAGTATATGGAATAAAGAAGTGAACAATGTCTACAAGGGCGACCCTTATTTCACAAACTATGTCGAAGAGTATTTTGCAGAATCATTTGCCAAATACTATTTGAATGAGACTAGTAAAAAGGAATTAAAGGCTCAAACACCGCTTACCTATAGGTTTATTGAAGATCTTACCTCGCTAGCTATCCTCATGCAATTTACAGATATTGAAGGACATTGGGCAGAAAGCACAATAGTTCATCTGATTAATGAAGGAATCGTTTCGGGTGATACGAATAGTAGCTTTAACCCCAATCAGCATATTACACGAGAACAATTTATTAAGCTGCTTGTTGAAAGTCAAGGCTACAAGCTTGTTAAAGGAAAACAAACCTTCACAGATGTGACTATAACACGCTGGTCCAATCCATATATTGAAGCAGCTGTAGAGCAGAAGATTATTGTTGCTAGTGAATATTCTTCTAAGTTTGCTCCTACTGAGCATATTACGCGTCTTGAGATGGCAGTTTTTGCGGCGCGAGCGTTGCAGCTGACTGAAGATCATAGCAAGCTTACATTTATCGATAAGGATCAAATTAAACAGAACAAAGGACTTCTCCTAATGAAGGAGGATAAAATAATGATTTATCCTAATATCAAAAAAATCGACAAGAACTTCATTAGAGTTCAATTACTAGATTTGATTGATAACACTGATTCGAAGCCAATTTTAGTTACTGGGAAGTTTAAGCATACGAATGACGCGGTATGGTACACATTTACCACCATTCGTCCGTATCTTGAAAACTGTAAAACCTATACGATATGTGACCATATTAATATAAAAAGAACGGATGTAGATAAATGGCGCAGGATGTATGCAACAGAACATAATAGGAAATTTTATCTAGTAGGTGTACCGTTTATATACTCCCATTACGGTATAGAACGAGGCGGTTTTAAACTAAGTGAAAATCTAGGGTGTAGTCCAGTAGTGATGACCGATGATTTTCATAAACTAAAAAAGCAAATGCTATCGAAGGTGTTTTCGCTAAATGGATTTGGTTTTGAAAAGGTGAAGGATACATAGTCCAATTATATTAGAGGTGGAGCGGGATGGAGCTATTATTTCTCGGTACAAGTGCAGGAATGCCGATACGAGAGCGGAATGTAACCTCGATCGCTTTGCGATTTTCTCAGCAGAGCGGATCCTATTGGTTATTCGATTGTGGTGAAGCTACGCAGCATCAGATGATACATACTACATTGAAGCCTAATCGAATGTCGAAGCTATTTATTACTCATTTACATGGCGATCATGTTTTTGGCATTCCTGGTTTATTAAGCAGTCGCTCCAATTTAGGAGGAAGTGATGTATTAGAAATTTACGGTCCGCCAGGAGTGCGTGAGCTAGTGGAGAGTAATTTGCGAATAACCGAAACTCACTTGGTCTATCCGCTGGAAATTAAGGAAATTGCCGAGGGAATTATCTATCAGGATGATGAATTCACTATCGAAGTGGCACAGCTCGATCATCGCATTGATTGCTATGGATATCGAATCGTGGAGTCCGAGCGTGTCGGTGCACTGAACGCTGAGTGGCTAGCAGAGATGGGGATTCCCCCAGGTCCGCTTTATGGTCAGTTGAAGGCAGGCAAGGATATTACGCTAGACGATGGGCGTGTCATATGTGCTGCAGATGCAGTTGGGGCGTCTATACCCGGTCGCATCATCACGATACTTGGCGATACAAGACCATGCCAGAATGCAGTTAAGCTAAGTGAAGGAGCGGATCTACTAGTTCACGAGGCAACCTTTGCACAGGACTTGGCAGATAAGGCAGAGGAGTATGGACATTCCACGACGTTGCAGGCGGCGCAAATTGCAGCAGCTGCGGGAGCCAAGAGACTGCTGATTACTCATTTTAGCTCGCGGTACAAGAATGAGGACTTGGCAATGCTTGAAGCGGAAGCTAGAACAGTATTCCCTCATACAGAAGCGGCAATAGAGCTTAAGTCGTATGAGGTAAGTGATCGAGGCTAGTGGAGTGCTGCTTGCTGAACCCCTTCCAATTAAGGAAGGGGTTTTCTAATTCATCAATTTAGTCGAATATACTTTTTACGATACTGGCTTGGAGATAAGCCTTCCTTGCTTTTGAAGCGATTGGAGAAGGTAGATAGCTCCATGCCGACTTGCTCGGCAATGACTTCAATGGAATAGTCGGTGTTTAGTAGCATTTTTTTTGCCTGTGCTAGCCGATACTGCGTCAAATATTCCAACGGAGTTATACCGTACAATTTACGCATGCAGCGGGCAATATAATTAGAGTGAAAGTTAAACTGCTTCTCCAATAATTCATTGTTGATGGGCAGTTGATAATGCTCCTTTAGAAATTTAGATACACTCTCCGCGATTCGGATAGAGGTAATATCCTGCTGTACTGTCTGCTCTAGATCAAGATGCTGCAGCAGCTGCTGAAACACAACCTGCTGCTTCCATGAAGCGATTGATTTGGCCTCGTTAGAAAGCTGGATCAATTCTCTTACATAATCACAAGCCCGCTCGGAGAAGGTTGAATATTTGGGTATGGAAATCGGGCTAATGAATTCATTCGGCATAGCAGTGTACTGATCCTTAAGCGATAGCAAGTTATGCAAATACTCCTGCATGCTTTCATGCTCTCCCCATAAGGCGCTTGTGTTGAAATGAAGCCATTGAATGGTCGTTTCGCTTGTACAGCCTGATATACCATAATGATATAGGTCTGGCCTCAATACTAATGCCTCATTCTCTTTAACTTCCCACTGCTTGTCTTCCTCACCAATTAACAGCTTTCCTTTGATTACGACAATCATATCAAATACGCCTGTATTGTAACGATGGATGTGCTTTTCGCCAATGATATAATGCTGCTCACCACAGCCAATAAAATATGGGATTGGCGGAGCCATGAAATTTATTACAGCAGTAGCCATCTTATTTCCTCCAAGGTTGAAATATAAAAAAACAGGTTGGGTTTAGCTATAGAATGTTGTTGTTACAAACCATTATAATTCAAATATCAAGTTGAATAAACCGCTTACAAACAATAAAAAAAGGAGTGTTAATTAATAGTTAAAAAACAAAAATATGAAAAGTTTGGATGTAATAGTAATAATAACTTTCAAACGATGTAAATCAAAAGGGGGATATTGCAATGAGTTTACGTAAAATTGTCATTCTTTCATTAAGCAGTGCTTTATTGTGTACGACGCTCGCAGGTTGTGCAGAAAAAAATGAAGGCAACAAAAGCTCTGAAAGCAATAATTCGACAGAAGCCACAGAACAGAAAATGGTTTTAGAAGCATGGGTCAACAATGAACAAGTAACAGAGAATGCTTTACTATTTAGCGAAATTGAAAAAGAGTTCGGAGTAGAGCTAGAGGTTAAAATGCGCGGCGTTGGCTCTGACGATTATTTAGACAAGCTGAACGTTCAAATTTCTAGTGGTGAAATTCCTGACTGGATGAATGATCAGTCGATTTCCGTAGATCTGTTTGACAAATATGTTGAGCAAGGAATTGTAGCGGAAATCCCTGTTGAGATGATCAAAGAAAATATGCCGAATTATATGGCGTGGGTAGAAAAGTATAGTGACATCTTTAAGGGCAACCCATTTAGCTTGTATGAGCGTGATGGCAAAAACTATACGATCCCTACTGCTTATCCTGACTTAACCAAATTCTTAATTATGTATTATCGTCAAGACTGGTTAGATGCAGTTGGCATTTCGAAGGTGCCTGAAACTCTGGAAGAGATGGAAGAGGCGCTAATTAAGTTTAGAAATGATGATCCAGATGGTAATGGCAAAAAGGATACCTACGGATACCTTGGTATTCAAAATGATCCGTTATGGGCGTTCAGTCCGATATTCGGAGCATATGGATTATATCCAGGCATGTGGACAGATCGCGACGGGGAAATCGTTCGCGATGAAATCAATCCGGACATTAAGGAAGCACTAACGCTGCTAAATAAGTGGTATTCCATGGATTTAATTGATCCGGAATGGATTACGCTTAATTTTGATGAAGCGCGTAACAAGGTGATTAGCTCAAAAGTAGGAGCAACATGGCAAAATATTTTGGCGGGTCAAGAGGGTGTAGGCTGGTATGCACCGATTAAGGATGTAGCACCTAATGCTGAGTGGGCACTATCTCCAGGACCGAAAGGGCCGGATGGCGATTATGGCATTATGCACTTTAACCCACTTGCGGGAGTAGGCATTATGTTCGGTAAGCATATGGAAAAAGAGCCAGAGAAAATGAAGAAGTATCTACAAATTTTCGATAAAATCAACACTGACTTCGCTTGGCTAGAAAAAAGAAATTACGGAATTGAAGGAACACATTTCACCAAAGAAAACGGCGACTATGTATATCTTCCTCCATATGACAAGCCAGAAGAACGTCAAAAGATCGGCTTAATACCGGAAGCACGTTTCCCGACGCTAGAATCTCCATTCTACGATATCGATATGGAAAATGCGCTAATGCCAAGCTCGGCTGATCGTGACTACAAGGTATATGCACAGTCGATTGCAACCGGGAAATATGACGTGCTAACTCCGTTTCCAAAGCCAGAGTATGATAAGGTTTCGACAAAGCTAACTGACTTAACAGCAAAAGCTTACACAGAATTTATAATTGGTAAACGTCCAATTTCTGAATTTGATGCTTTTGTGGAAGAGTGGAAAAAGCTTGGTGGCGACAAAGCATTAGAAGAAGCGAAGAGCATTTATGAACAGGCATTTAACTAAAGTGAAAGGGGCGATTCGCCCCTTTTCAGCTAACAAAAGGTGAGGGGGAGCGGAGTGATAAGCAAAAAGTTTACTAGAGGCTATATCCCTTTATACTTGCTGCTCATACCAGGAATTATATACTTTATTATTTTTTGCTATACACCGATGTATGGCATCATTATTGCCTTTAAAGATTATAAGTTGCTGGAAGGCATTATAGGTAGTCCGTGGGTTGGCTTTAAGCAATTTAAGGAAATATTTTCGGATTCATATTTCTATACGGTGTTTAGAAATACACTAGTCATTAGCTTGATGAAGCTGCTGTTTGGATTCCCGGTTCCCATTTTATTCGCTGTACTGTTAAATGAAGTGCGTTTGCTAGGATTTAAGAAATTAGTCCAAACCGCTTCGTATTTGCCGCATTTTATTTCGTGGATTGCACTAGCAGGGATATTAAAAAGCTTTCTATCGTTAGATGGCGTTGTCAACACAATCATTGAGTTTTTAGGTATGGAACGAACGATTTTTCTTGCACAGGCTGAGTACTTTAGAGCTGTTCTTGTTATTTCTGATATTTGGAAAAGCTTTGGCTGGGGGGCAATTATTTATTTTGCTGCGATTGCCGGCATTGATGAAAGTCTATATGAGGCGGCTTCAATTGATGGAGCAACTCGCTTGCAGCGTATTCGTCATATCACCATTCCAAGTATTTCTTATATCATCGTCATTATGTTGATCCTGTCGATGGCTAGTATATTGGATGCTGGATTCGATCAAATATTCAATCTGTATAACTCTTCTGTCATGGAAGTTTCCGATATTATTGACACGTATGTGTACCGTGTGGGGATACAGGACTTGAAATACAGCTTGTCTACCGCGATTGGCATATTTAAATCGGTGGTCGCGCTAGTTCTCATCTTAGTGACAAACTGGTTAGCGAAAAAAATTGATAAAGATTACAACACGCTGTGGTAGGAGGGAGAGAAAGATGAGAAGGACAACATCCATGGGGGATCGAGCATTTCAAATCTTTAATTATAGTTTAATGATCTTCCTCCTAATTGCTACGTTATTTCCTTTTTGGAATCAGCTATTAATCTCGTTTAGCTCACGAGAGCATTTATATACGGTAGGCACGTTATGGTATCCGAAAAGCTTTAACTTTGATAGCTATCTTGCGATATTTCATTACGATGCTTTGTGGAGAGGGTATTGGAATACGATCTCACGTACAGTACTCGGTGTTGTATTAAGTGTGTTTTTTACAGCATTGACTGCTTATCCGCTTTCTAAAGGTAAGCTGCCAATGAACAAATGGATCACACTTTTCGTACTGTTTCCGTTATTGTTTAGCGGTGGATTGATTCCGAGTTATTTATTAATTAAAAATTTAGGGCTAATGAACTCGATCTGGGCGCTTGTATTGCCGGGAATGATAACGCCAGTCAATGTGTTCATCATGAGAAACTACTTTCGTTCCATTCCATCTGAGCTGGAGGAATCCGCATTTATCGATGGCGCTAGTCAGTTGAAAATCTTCTTTAGAATTGTACTGCCATTATCGAAACCAATTTTAGCAACGGTATCACTGTGGGTCGGGGTAGCGCATTGGCTGGCTTGGTATGATGCTTTTCTATATATGTCAGATACGAAGAAATGGGTGCTTCAGCTCGTAATCCGCAGAATTATTATTGATAACAGGCCGCAGGATATTATGGGGGCGGCTACCCAGCTATTCGGTGCAACAGATGCAGTAGATATTCGACAATTGGAAGCTGCTGTTGTAATGATCTCGATTCTGCCGATGCTGCTTGTTTATCCGTTTTTACAACGCTTCTTTATACAAGGTCTAATGCACGGCGCGGTGAAGGGCTGACCGTACTAACTAGCAAATCAATTGGAGGTACTAGAATGACAATTACTGAAAACAGAGCAAGCTTGCTATCTTTAACGGATGTAAATATAAACGATTCCTTTTGGTCCTATTATATTAAATTAGTTCGCGATGTCGTTGTTCCTTACCAATGGGACGCGCTGAATGATCGCATTCCGAACGCAGAGCCAAGTCATGCGATTAAAAACTTTAAAATTGCAGCAGGGCTTGAGCAAGGTGAATTTCATGGGATGGTATTTCAAGACAGCGATGTAGCGAAGTGGTTGGAAGCGGTGGGCTATCTGCTTGCAACGGAAAGAGACAGCGAGCTAGAAAAGATCGCCGATGAGGTGATTGAGCTGGTTGCCCAAGCTCAGCATGAGGATGGCTACTTGAACACCTACTACACATTAAAGGAACCAGGCAAACGTTGGAGTAATCTGGCAGAGTGCCATGAGCTATATTGCGCTGGACATATGATTGAGGCAGGAGTTGCCTACTATCAAGCGACAGGTAAGCGCAGGCTGCTAGATGTTGTGATCAAATTCTCCGACTACATTGATGAAGTATTTGGTTCAGAGCCTGGCAAGCTACAGGGCTATGACGGTCATCAGGAAATCGAGCTAGCTTTAATGAAGCTTTACGAAGTGACTGGCGATCAGAAATATATGAAGCTGTGTCAGTTTTTTCTTGAGCAACGTGGTGAACAGCCGCATTTCTACGATATCGAGTTCGAGAAGCGCAATCAAGAGGTTCACTTTGGCCGTTGGATTGTAGATAACAAAGCTTACAGTCAAGCGCATGTGCCAATTAAGAAGCAGGATGCTGCGATTGGCCACTCCGTTCGCTTTGTCTATATGTGTGCTGGGATGGCGCATTTAGCAGCGATAACAGGTGATGCTGAGATGCTATCAGCTTGCCGCAGACTTTGGGATAACATGGTGCAAAAGCAAATGTACATTACGGGCGGCATCGGCTCGCAAAGTCACGGTGAAGCGTTTAGTACCGATTATGATTTACCCAATGATACGGTATACGCAGAAACATGCGCTTCAATCGGATTAATCTTTTTTGCACAGCGCATGCTGATGATTGAACAGAATAGCCGATATGCAGATGAGCTGGAACGAGCGCTATACAATACGGTAATTGGCGGGATGTCGCATGACGGTAAGAGCTTCTTCTATGTGAATCCGCTGGAGGTTCATCCGCAAGCATGTAAGGCCAATCATATTTATCATCATGTTAAGACTGTACGACAAGGCTGGTTTGGCTGCGCCTGCTGTCCTCCGAATGTGGCACGTTTATTGGCATCACTAGGTCAATATGTTTATACCGTAAAAAATAATGCGGTATATACCAATCTATATGTAGCTGGTAATGCTAGCTTAATGCTTGATGGCAAACAGGTTAGTCTTAGACAACAGTCTAACTATCCGTGGGAAGGCAGCATTTCCTTTACGGTGGATACAGAATCAGCGGCAAGCTTCACTTTAGCGCTACGAATTCCTAACTGGTGTAATCCGACACAAGTGTCGCTATCCGTTAATGGAACGCCAGTATCGCTGAATGGGCTAGTTGTTGATGGCTATGCGCAATTGAGTAGAGTCTGGGAAGCGGGAGATACGGTAGAGCTTGTGCTTCCGATGGAGGCTTCAAGAATTAAAGCTCATCCACTTATGCGTCATGCAGCAGGAAAAACAGCGTTGCAGCGTGGGCCGCTTGTCTATTGTTTGGAGCAAGCCGATAACGGTGCTAATTTGCATCAGCTTGTATTGCCTCAAGCTGCTGAGCTCGTCGTGCGAGAAGAGAAGGAGTTATTAGATGGTCTCTATACAATTGTTGCCGATGGAAAACGTCGCGTGCCAGAAGCATGGGGAACAGAGCTATATCAACGGAATGCTAGCATTGTAGAGACTGATGTTTCTTTGAAATTTATTCCTTATTATGCTTGGGCGAATCGTGGAGAAGGTGAAATGCGCGTTTGGGTGGATGAGAAGTAAGAGCTAAGCTAGGCCTAAGCTTAATGGCAGCAGAGAGAACTAACATAATAGAGAGGACAAGTCTATGAGTCCAAACAATAGGATGAATTGCAATGATGTATGGTTAGAAAATGATCTGTTTACATTGAAATATGATACAGCACGCGGAGGCTTTACTTCGCTAAGCAGTAAACGCGATAGCTTGCATACGGAATATTTACTAGATCCAGCTGAGTTTACAAGCATGGATATTGCTGATGCCAAATGGTTTGGCAATATCGTAACAAGCTATCGTGTCGTCGGCGAGCAGGGATGGAAGAATGGCAATTCCGCTGCGTCGCAAGATATCCGTTCAATACATGCTGAAGACAAGGTGCTGCGCGTTAATTATAGTGGTAATTCCCATCAGTATAATGGAATCTCTCATTTTAATCTAAGCATGCAGTATCGGTTAGAAGCTGATGGATTTTACTGGGACATTAATCTTAGCAACAGCTTAGACTGTTCTATTGAATTTTCATCAATTACTGTTCCGTTATTGTTTAATCAGATCTTTAGGAAAGATTCCAAATATAAGTATGAACAAAATGTATTGCGTCACACATTTATCTCAGGTGAGGGCTCGTATATTTACTGGGCAAGATCCAATGGCGTCGCACCATTTTTAGTGATGATGCCTTGCGATAAAACCTCGCTAGCGCAACTGGAATGGGATGATCGGATTAATGCTAAAGTGGATCAAGAAAATGGAAGTCCCTTCGGTCACTATAGTACGTTTAATGAAAGCTGGGAAGGGTTAGTTTCGGCTACGATACATGGTGGTGGTGAATCGCTGGTTCTGGCTCCTGGCGAGAGTGTGGGCTATCAATTCAAATTTGCTTGGGCAGATAGCTTTGCTGATATTGGCAAATTAACCTATGAAAATGGGCAAGTGGATATCGAGGTGCTTCCTGGTCTTGTTGTGCCAATTAACAGTAAAGCGACGGTGCTGCTGCGCTCAAAGAAACAGATTCATGAGCTTGTTGCTTCACATGCTGATCAAACAGAGATTAGCTACGAAGGAGAAAGGGAAGGAAGCTATCACATTTATACGCTCATATTTCACAATCTCGGTGCCAATGAGATAACGATTCACTATGGTGAGGGAGAACGCTGTCAGCTGCAGTTTTTCTGTATCGATCAATTGTCGCAATTAATTGATTCTCATGCCTCGTTTATTGCTGAAAAACAATTTGAGACCGATGCTAGCGATCCTTGTTATCATGGGCTGCTGATGTGGGATATGACGTTGAAAAGTAGAATTAATGCTAGCAAGAACCCGTATCACGATAATTGGTGGGCTGGCGGAAGTGATGAGGTTGGGCTAGTTAGCGGCTTGTTTCTATCTGAAAAAAATGTCTATCGACCTGTAGAGCAGGAGCTAAAGGTGCTGCAAGCCTATCTCACTGATTTTGTAGAAGCTAGATTAACAGAGCAGCCAGGCTATCGGGTGCATCGTATGGTGCCATGGTTTACGATGTTCGAGCCTTGGGCAGGTTATGGTGCTGATGATGTGTGGCGGGCATTCAATTATGTGCATGTAATCAACACCTACTACAATATGTATCGCATTCAAAAGGTATATAGTTACTCCTATCTAGATCCGGCTCATGATTATTTGAACAAAGCTTATCTGTACACCGAAGCGATGTTCAATTACTGGATGTTTCCAGAGGGAGTTGGCGCTACAGAATATGGCAATATGGGAGAATTGACGATTGCTTTGGAGCTTGCAGATGCGTTAGCGGCTGAAGGAATGAATGATGCAGAGCAATGGGTTAGGGAGAAGGTTGCTAGCAAAGCGAGCTTTTTCACTGGCAGTGAGTATCCTTTTGGTTCGGAAATGGCTTATGATTCTACCGCATACGAAGCCGTCTATGCTTACGCTAAAAGCGCAAGAGACCACCACACGATGAAGAAAGCGGTAATGGCTGCTTACGCGAACAGAGGGCATCAACCACATTGGTATTATTACAATACGGATTTACGTCAGCATGGCGAGACGTACTGGAACGTTAGTTATATGACGCATTTAGGCGGCTGGGTGATGTATGACTACACGCTGCATGAAGGGAAGCTTGATTATGAGCTGATTAAGTCAGCTTATGCTTCTTATCTGGCTGGGTGGTCGCTCATTAATTCTGGCTATTGGAATGATGATCCAGAAAATATAGGTGGCTCTTGCTGGGTATTGCATACTGGCTGGAAAGATAGTGACCACATTGTAGACGGGAAGCCGCCATTAATTAAGAAGGCTTGGCAGCTGTCAGGCGAAAGCGGTCTTGGCTACTTTGCTGGATTGAAAATGGCTTCTGCAGTTATTGTTAACCATCCTATTCTTGGGGTCTATGGTTTCGGCTGTGATGTGGAGGTGGCAGATCATCAATGGACCATTAAGCCTAATGATGGGCTAAGCATGCGTGTGTTTGATACGATAAATGAATGGAATATTGAAGTAAACTGCGGTGCCATTACCGAGCTTCAAGTAGATGTAGTAAATCAAACGATTCAATTGCATATGGAGCAAAATATACAGCTTGAAAGTGATGTAGTCGTAACGTTGCACGGCAATCAATGGAAGCTAGTGCAGGCCTAATAGCTACTGATTACCTCACTTTCAAGAAAGGGGGAATGCGATGGTAGAGAGTGACCTTTTCTTTCTTGAATAAAGCAGTGTGATAAGTTTAAGGAGGTAACATTGTGAAAAAAGTAAAGACGTTTAAGTTATCATTGATGATGTGTTTGACTTTACTGTTCGTAAGTACGTTCAGTTCAAACGTATCGGTCTATGCAGCTACAGATCTTACTGTTGATTTATCTAGTGTAATTGGACCTGTGACACATGCAGCTGCAGGTTCATTATACGGAGTTGATGTATCCCATCCTGACAACGGTTTCATCCTTCCGCTACGTGCCAAATCCTATGCGAATCCTGCTATGTCTGGTCCAGATAACCACAGACTTGAAGGTGACGGTGTACCTGTTGCACAGAGACTAGCTAATACAGGGAGTAAGGTGACATTACGTCTTGCTGATATGAATCCCAATTGGTATGACTTCCCTGGGTTAACGAGCTGGTATAACAAGATAACATCGTTAATCAATGAGGTGCAAACGCTAGGTCTCACTAATATATATGGCTATGAGGTTTGGAACGAACCGGAAAACAATTCGTGGCATGGGAAATTTGTAGGCAACCTAGACAATTCAAATAGCTACGTCGACTTTTTTGTAAATGTACCAACGACTAAATCATATACAATGACCATTGGTTATGCAAATGGATCAGGAGCCAACTCCACGCATAACCTGTGCTATAATGGATTGCCTTGTACAAGCGTAACGTATCCGCCAACGGAAGGATGGGGCATATTCAATACGGTCAGCGCCAATGTAAATCTGACAGCAGGCAACAATATTATTAGGCTGGCGAAAGGCACAGGTAGTGCAGAGCTCGATTATATCGACATTCCAGGTGCTGCTCAAACAAGATATGAAGCGGAAAATGGCACGATTAATCAAGGAGTCATCAAAAACAATGGTTTTTCTTCCTCGAATGATACGGACAACTTAACCTTTAATGAAATGTTTAGTTTAACCTATACGAAAATCAAGCAGCTAGACCCCTCAGCAAAAGTTATTGGACCTTCCTATGCATCGTTTTTCCAAACTGGAATGAGAAACTTCCTATCTTATCAGAAAGCACATAATACACTTCCAGACATTGTTTCCTGGCATCAGCTATTAGGTCAAAACTTTACGAATGATTATAATACGTATCGTGCATTGGAAACTTCACTGGGCATCAGTCCCCGATTAATTTCAATTAATGAATATAGTGGGGGAGCTTGGTTTAGTGATGAAGGGAAGCCTGGCGTAACGGCTCCATTAATCGCAAAGTTTGAACGCTTGAAAATAGATACCGCTATGCAAAGCTTGTGGAATGGTACAGGTACACTGGGAAGCTTGCTGACGAATACTAATCAACGCAACGGTGGCTGGTGGTTCTACAAGTGGTATGGTGATATGTCGGGCAATATGGTGAGCGTAACTCCGCCAAATGTAAATAGTATGACGGCTTTAGATGGATTCGCGAACGTGGATTCGGATAGAAAGTATGCAAGTGTATTATTTGGCGGTGTGACAGATGGTACAGTGAACGCTGTAATCAAAAACTTCCCATCATTCTTTGGTGGAAATGGATCAAAGGTTCATGTAAGAGTAGAATCGACTCCGTGGGTAAATCGTGATACTGCGGTTAACACAACAACTACAATCCTTGAAGGCGATTATACAATTGCAAGCAATCAAATTAATGTATCGATCTCTGGATTAAACAACAGCTACGGCTATCGCATTTATATTACGCCATTTGGACAAGCGACCAATGTATATGAAGCGGAGCATGCTGCGGTTAATCACGCGATCATCTCTAATTCATCCAATGCTTCTGGTGGTAAATATGTAAGTAATCTCGATTATAGCGATAGCTACGTTGATTTCTACGTAAAAGTTGCAACGACAAAAACCTACACAATGACCATTCGATATGCGAACGGTACAGGAGCAAATTCAACTCATAATCTGTGCTACAATGGCGGAGCATGTTCAACGGTTACTTATCCTGCAACAGCAGGCTGGGGACAATTTAGTACAGTAAACGTTAGCGTAAATTTGACGGCAGGCGATAACATCATCAGATTAGCTAAAGGCACAACCTACGCCGAGCTTGATAGTATCACAATAAATTAGTAGGTTAAGTGCAGAAGTCACTAGGCTTCTGCACTTTGTCTCTACTACCTACAATATATTTAATTCACATCCCTGTACGTCTAACATGACCATCCTTCACCCTCACCAACCCTATACGCCTCAAGCTAATTACCACTAAGCACAAAGCAATAAGGATAAGGATAAATCCTAACACACGAAAGCCTTCAAAGTTAAACGTCTCACCCATCACAAAACCAATTAATAACGACGAGCCAATCGTGCCGATGTATCGCGATGTATTGAATAGTCCAGACGCAACACCGATGATTTCCTTCGGTGTGCTTTGGAATAACACCGTTTGCAAGCCTACACTGTTCAAGCCGCTGCCAATGCCAAACGCAGCTAATGCGAAGCAAACGCTAATAACGGGTGATGTTTGCTTCAAGCTGACGAGCAGCACCGATCCTAATGTCATCAGTAAACCTGATGTCAGCAAGGCTGGCTTAGGTCCTGCCTTATCAATCCAACGACCGGCTAACGGAGAAGTGAACAGTGAACACAAGCCCAAGCTCAGCATGAGTATGCCTGTTTCGAACTCGCTAACCTGACGTACGATTTGCAGATATGCGGGAATCCCGAAAAATAGAGAATAGAACAGCATATTCACGAGGATGTATTCGACGTTAACCCACGTCATCGCAGGGTATTTCACAAAGGCACGTAATGGAATAAAGGGTGATTGCGATTTTAATTCCACCACGACAAATGCTGTAAGTAAACCGGTGCCGATCAAGATAAGACTACCATTGGCAACTGTAATATTCGTAGAGTTGGCAGATAGTATGCCTAGCAGTAGTGCGACCAGTCCGCCTGCAAACAGTACGATGCCGGAAACATCGATAAGCGCAAACCATTTACGGAGCGACATGCCCTCAGTGATAGAAGCAGATGCTCCATCACGGGGAATATATCGCCAGCTTAAATAGATACTTCCTAGTAGAATAGGGATATTTACAAAGAAAATGGCCTGCCAGCTCCACCAATGAATAAGCATGCCACCTACGAAAGGTCCGATCGCTGCTGCACCATTTAGAAAGATGGCTAAAAAGGCTAACGCTGCTGCTTGCTTTTCTGTAATATGAATTTTTATCATCGCCATACCAACGGCAAGCATCATGCTCGTTCCGACAGCTTGGATCGTACGAAATAGGATGAGCCAGCCGAAGCTTTGAGATAATGGTGCTAACAAGGAGGTGAGTAAGGATACGATTAGACCGGTAAGAAATATTTTTCTCCGACCTACTAAATCACTCGCTCTTCCCATAATCGGCTGTGCGACGGTACTTGCAATATAAAAACAAAAAATAACCCAAGAAACCTCGGTATAGTTGAGCTGAAATAGCTGCTGCAAATTCGGGATAGCAACGGAAATCATTGATGAGTTGAACGGATTTAATAGTACGCCCAGTCCAACAGCAAAGATCAAGAGCCTGTCTCGTGCCTTCATAAATTGTCCTCCTAAAATATTTCATGCGATAATGACAGCGTAGTTGAAATTTCTTATTTATTCCAACGCATTTTATGTTATGATTTCATTGATTTGAAGGAATGAGCGGAGGTTAAGTATGGAGCTTTTACAGCTGCAATATTTTATTGAGTTAGCTCGCTTGGAGCATGTGACGGAAGCGGCGAAAAGTCTACATGTTACGCAATCGTCATTGAGTAAAACGTTGCAACGATTAGAGGAGGATTTAGGTGCTCCTTTGTTTGATCGAAAAGGGAGAAGGCTGCAGTTAAATGAACACGGAAGAAGCTTTCTGAGGCGTGCTGAAAGAGCCTTGTTTGAATTGGAGCAGGGGCGGCGGGAGATAAGTGATTTATCTAAGCGGGAGCAAGGCACACTTGAATTAGCGGTGACGACCGCCAGCACCTTGCCGAATATTTTACGAGAGTTTCGCAAAAAATCACCGGATATCCAATTCCATGTGCAGATGCTGACGATGACGGAAACGATCACACTTCTGCGTCGAGGAGAGGTCGATTTCTGCTTATCTTCTCCTTCTATACAAGGGGAGGATTTTGAAAGCCAAGTGGTGTACATGGACCCCATTCTCGTAGCCGTTCCCAAGGGGCATCCATTAGCAAAGCGAACAAGCGTATCCTTAACCGAGTTAAAGGATGAGTCGTTCGTTGGAATAAAGAGGGGCTTTGGCACACGAGATTTCATCGATTCGATTTGCAAGTCGGTGGGATTTCTCCCTAAATACGTGTACGAGGGCGACGAGCCTGCGAGGCTTAGCTCGCTTGTAGAAGCTGAGATAGGAATCGCGTTCATACCAAGCACGGCAATGAATTTGAATGATAATATTTGCTATCTTGCAGTGGAGGATCAGGAGATGGTGAGAGAGATCGCTTTAGTTTGGCATAAGGGGCGTTACTTCTCACGGGCAGCAGGGCAATTTCGCGAGATTGTTGTTGAGTATTTTAATTCGAGCATGCTATAATGTGACTGGATGACCAAATCGTTATTTTAGTTCTGTAGAGAATGGAGGGGAAGACGTGGATAAAAGACAACTCATTTTAGAGGCGGCAACAACTTCATTTTCTATGTTCGGTTATAAAGCGACGACGATGGATCAGGTTGCGAAGATTGCTAGAGTAGGCAAGGGTACGGTTTATATTTATTATGAAAATAAACAGCAGCTGCTAGAAGAAGCGGTCGTATCGATGATTGAAGAGATGAAGAAGCAGACGGAGCAAGGCTTTGATGCTTCCATTAGCTTTATGGAGAATGTACATAAAGCGATTATTAATCTGATGCAATACCGCGAGAAGCATATCTTATTTGTGAAGCTTCTGGAAGAGGAAAAGAGACTGCAAACACCAGAGGTGCAGCAAATGCTGATGAATATTAATCAGCAAACCGTCTCGTATATTTCTAGCAAATTAGAGATTGCGATCCAGCGCGGTGAGATTCGGCAATGTAACACCAAGGTTGTTGCATATGTGATGCTGAAATCATATCTAGCTTTAATTTTTGACTGGCAGCAAATGAATGGTGAAGCGCTCCCTGAAGATGAAATCGTTAATATTATTCAAGAGACGATTATTCGAGGACTAACTTTAAAGGACATGATCTAAGTAAAACCAGCTTTTATTTAGATTATTTTTTTGAAATACTATGACCGAAAAACCGTTTTAGTCACAAGGTTTTATTACTGACAGAAGGAATATCTTTGCTCAAGAAAGAATGGTTGTCGATTTGGAAGGATAAAAAGTATTTCTTATCACTTATCGTTATGTTTGTTATGCCGGTGCTGTATTGTGGCTTGTTGCTGTACGCATTTTGGGATCCCTATGGACAGCTAGAGGAGCTGCCAGTAGCAATTGTTAATGAGGACCAAGGAACTGTGTATGAAGATAAGACGCTAACGCTTGGCGATGATTTAGTCGACAATCTGCTAGAAAGCTCGAATTTTAAGTATATACCAGTAACCGCAGAAGAAGCGGAGGAGATGCTTCGTAAAGGTGAGGCGTACATCTCGCTTGCGATTCCTGAAAATTTTTCCAAGCATTCGACGACGATGCTGGATGCTAATCCCGAAAAGCTAATCATTCAATATCGGGTTAATGAAGCGGTAAACTATTTGACCTCTAAAATTGGCGATAGTGCGATTAATCAAATACGTGCTGAGGTGAATGAAGAGGTAAGTAAAACATATGCTGAGCAGCTGTTTAAGGCAATTACACAGCTAGGTGATGGCTTCGGAGATGCCGCTGATGGCGCCGTTAAGCTGAAGGATGGCGTATTTGATCTGAAGTCAGGCTCAGAGGAGCTGAAGGACTATTTACATCAGCTGGCGTCTAGTACGGTTACTTTAAAGGATGGTACAGGTGAATTGGCGCAAGGCGTTATTGCTGCCAAGGATGGTGCCCAGAAGCTGGTAGAAGGTACCGAGCAGCTAGGCTCAGCTAGTGAGCAGCTTGCTGCAGGGGCAAGTCAGCTGCAAGCTGGAGCTAACAGTCTAGGCTCAGGCTTAACGGGCTATACTAGCGCTGTCAGCGAAATTGAGAAAAACAATGGGCAGCTGTTAGAAGCTCAGCAAACCTTTCAAAGTAAGCTAGAGGAAGCTGCAAGCGGAGGAGAGCAGCTAACAGCCGGTGCTTCTTCAGTTGCTAATGGCACGGCACAGCTCTCAGAAGGAATTGCCGCATTACACAGTAATCTTGAGGGGCTACTAGCTGCATTGCCACAGGAGCAGCAACAAGCATTGCAAGCATCATTAACGCAGCTTGAGGAAAGCAGTAAGCAAATTGCTGCCGGTGCAGCCTCTGTTAATCAAGGCGCATCAGATTTAGTGGGCGGTGTGTCGCAGCTAGCTGCTGGGCATGCTGCGATTCTTGACAATAGTCAAAAGCTTGCAGCGGGACTAGCGCAGCTAAATGGCAGCTCCGATCAATTGATGACAGGCTCCACACAGCTAGAAGAGGGCATTACGACTATAGCAAGCAAGCTTAATGAATTTAATACAGGCATGAATAGTGTAGTTAGCGGGACACAGTCGTTACGAGATGGACTCGTTAGCCTAGATACAGGCAGTCAAAAGCTAGCAACGGGCACGAACACCTTAAGTGAAAAGTCGCAAGAGCTTGCTGAAGGTACAGTGTCACTAGTTGAGGGAACAGAGCAATTAGCAGATGGTGCAACCGAGCTAGAGACAGCGTTAAAGGATGCCCATGAAGAGGCAAAAATCGATATTACAGATCATAATTATGAGATGGTTGCATCACCTGTAAACGTAGATAAGGACATCCAAAACAAAGTAGACAATTACGGTACAGGCTTGGCTCCATATTTTATTTCATTAGGGTTATTCGTGGGCGCATTGCTTATTACGAATGTATATAACTTCGTAACGCCAGCTGTTCAACCTACAAGCGTAAGAAGATGGTTTATTAGTAAATCCATTGTGCCATTTGTGATATGGATATTCCAAAGTATTCTTTTGACGCTTGTGCTGCTATACGGATTGAAGCTCAATGTGACGAATATTCCGTTGTTCGTCCTGTTGATGGCAGTAACAAGCTTCTCCTTCATAGCGATTATTCAGTTGATTGTAGTTTTATTTAACGACGTAGGCAAATTAATCGGATTAATATTTTTAATCGTTCAGCTTTCATCAAGTGCTGGTACATTCCCAGTGGAATTGTTGCCTAAGGTATTCCAAGGGCTGTATGATTATATGCCGATGAGCTATGCTGTAGAGGCGCTGCGTCATATTATTTCGTCGACAGATTACAGTGTTGTATATCGCAGCATTAACATCCTAGCTGTCATCGGAGTTGTATGTGTCGTATTATCTTATATGTACTTTAAGATTTTATATCGATTGCGTTATGCTGTTAAGAAGGAAGCTGCTCCTGTAGTTTAAACATCAATAATAAGAAGCCCGTAAGTAGGACAACTCTTAAAGTCTCCTACCTGCGGGCTTCTATTTTTATGATGCTTATTGTGCTTGCTGCGGCATTTGCACGATTTTGTTTAGCATCGCGGCTGCTTCCTTGCGTAGTAGCTTGTCATGCGGCTTGTAATTCCACAGACCGTCTTCATCCACAGTGATTTCAGGACCGATAAAGCCTGCAGTGATCATCATGTTTACGGCATCGCTTGCCCATGGTGAAGGCTGCTCTTTAAGAGGAACTGGAGGCACTTGCCCTACTCCTTGTAGCTGCATGAGACGATAGATAATGACGGCTGCTTCTTGACGTGTCATTCCTTGGTCCGGCATAAAGTACCCATTTGGTAAGCCATTCGTCAGACCAAGCTCTGCGGCTGCTTGAACCTCTTGGCTAAGTGGATGATCCTTCATGTCGCTGAAAAGCGTTGCTGCTGAAGAAGGAGGTAGCTTTAATAGTCGCATAAAGTAAGCTACAAACTCCGCTCTTGTAATGGTCTCATCCGGACGGAATGTCTCCGTATCCTCTTTGAAAAGATTATAGGTTACTAGGTTATTAATAGCAGGAGCATAGATGGAATCTGCTGGCACATCCTGATAGCTATTTATTTCAAGGCGTTGTGAGTAACCGATATTTTTATATTTGAAATATTGAGGCACACCGTATTCGTCCTGCTTAAATACTAATTCAACACCTGCTTGATCGATAAATGTCATTGGTCCGACCTGTGTAAATTGGATTGTACCAAGCAGGGTATCTACCATTTGCAGCTTTCCAGCACCAGCTGCTGTAATGGTTGATTTCCAGCCTTCCGTACGAAGATCCATATAGGAGCCCTCGAATGCTTTTAACTCTTCAACAGCTGTGTTAAGTGGTGTTTTTGGCGTGCTAATGTCTGGAACAAATTTCTCCATAAATTGCTGATATAGTAGCTCGCGAACTCCGCTATTGACGTTAGTGCTTAAGAATACGCCGATCTCATGCTCTGGCAGCAGCCACATCAATGAGCTAAAGCCTAGAATGTCTCCGCCCTTAAACAGAACCCTTTGACCTTGGTCGTAATTGGTAAACATCGATGCTTCAAACCCATAAGCCATAACTGGAACATTAGGCTGAATGTAGACCTGGTATTGCTGCATTAGCTCGGCAGTTTCCGCGGACAAAATCTGCTTGCCATTATATGTACCTTTATTCAAATGAGCTAGCATAAAGATAGCCGCGTCCTCGGCAGTTGTATACCAGCCGCCCTGTGGTAAATCGGATGGCTTAACCCCATAAGCAGGGTATGGCTGCATATCTGGCATATACCCAGTTGCCATTTTTTCTGCTGCTGTAGATGTCGTACGGAATCCAGATGAATTCATACCTAGCGGTTTGAAAATATGCTGTTGTACATAATCCTCAAAGCTTTGTTTGCTTACATTTTCTACGATATAGCCTTGTAGTGCAGAAGCAAAGTTGTCATACTTGAACGTTTCGCCAGGCTGGCGCACCGTGCCAGGCATACTTTCTTTAATATAGCTTTCAAGGTCATAATATTCGTCTAAGTTGGTGTAGATATCGCCAGGTCGAATATCCATCACATTAGCGAAGCCCGTCGTATGAGTGAGGAGATGAGCGATCGTAACTGGTTTGCCATCGGGATACTCAACCCAAGGCTCTGGCAAATAATCGTTTATACCATCATTCAGCGAAACCTTACCTTGCTCTACTAGCTGCATCAGTGCAGTTGCCGTAATTAATTTTGCAACAGAGCCTGTGCGGAAGACCGTTTGCTTGGGATCCACTGAAGTATTGTTAGCGATATCGGCTACTCCAAAGCCCTGCTGATACACAATGGAATCACCTTGTACGACGGAGAGTGTTGCTCCAGGTATGCCCCAAGCCTTTAAGTTGCTTTCGCTAAAGAATTGCTCTGCGAATTGCTTAACTTCCGCTTCTACTAATTGAACTTTAACCTGATCAGTAATAATGCTGGTGTCGGTAGCTAGACTTGTAGGATCAGCTGAATTGGCTATTGCACTTGAAACAGGAGTTAATGTTATAACAGCTGCTAGAGCTAGTGCTGCAGTTTTAGATAATGTTAATTTAATCATTGCGCGTTGTCCCACCTTCAATTATATTATCATTCTTGATAATGATAATATAATCAATTTCGATTACAGTCAAGAGCTTTTTTGAAGTTTTGTGGTTTTATTTCTTTATTTGTCCACCTACTAATCTTTAAGTTTTTATTAAGAGCAATATATTAAAATATAACTAATACAACATGAGGAGGAGATAAATTTGCAAATTAAATGGTTTAAACATGTTTCTTTGATGTTAATAACGATGATTTTAGTAACAACGGTATTAGGAAATTTTTCTAGTCCTACTGTATCAGCAGAATCAAGTGACGTTTTTAACAAGGCTTACATAACATCTTATGGTTCTGGCAAGGTAGATGTTATTGATTTAGAAACTGGGGAGGTTGAATTAGGGAAAATAAAGGTTGGTGCACAGCCTAATAGTGCAGCGATCAGTCCGCAAGGCAACCAGGTTTTGGTGACAAATAGGGGGAATAATTCAGTTTCCGTTATTGATCCAGTAACGGACACCGTCGTTGGGACGATAAATGTTGAAACCAACCCCCACGGTGTTACATACAATCAAGATGGAAGCTTGGCGTATGTAGCCAACTACTATTCAAATTCTATTTCAGTAATTGATACTGCTGCGCTTACTGTAATCGATACAATCAGCACTGGTAATATTAGCAATCCCGTTATAGCGCATCCTATCGGTGACAAGTTATATGTTTCTCTACGCGCGGCTAAATCTGTGCTTGTCGTAGATCTTACAACAAAGGAGACAAGCTCTATCAACATTGGTCACGATGTTTATTCTATGAGTATAGATCCAACAGGAACAAAACTATATGTAGCTGTTGTTGGCGGTAATTCGGTTGCCGTTATTGATCTAGCAACGGATAGCATTGAAGCGACAATAGATATAGGAGAAGCTCCGTATGCCGTTGAGCTTAGCCCTGACGGAAGTCGAGCTTATACTGCAAATAGTGACGCTGGTACTGTATCTATTATTGATACGACTACGAATACGGTCATTGAAACAGTCACTGTCGGTTCTTATCCTTACGTGATAGGAGTATCTCGAGATGGATCTAAGGTTTATAGTGTCAATTACAATTCCTCTAATATGAGCGAAATCGACGCAGAGACGAATACTTTAATAAAAAATATTACATTAAGCTCTGGACCTTTCATGGTTGGTACATTTATGATGACGACCTTTGCAGCTCAGAATCCAAGTACTCCAGGCACTCCTAGTAAATCGAGTAATTCAGCGTTAGCTGATCTGACAATCAGCGAAGCAACACTATCGCCAGCGTTCGCTAAAGAGACAACAGAGTATACAGTAAATGTAGATCATACGACTGAGAGTGTTACGCTAAATGGAGTGACGGAAGATTCCAAGGCGACAATTACTGTAGATGGTCAAGATGTAAGCAGTGGCTCAGACATCTCGGTTGATCTACTAGCAGAGGGTCTAACTACGGTGATTGATATAGAGGTAACAGCGGAGGATGGCAGTATAACGACGTATACGGTATATGTAGCAAGAGCAGAAGCACCGTCAAGTAACTCGGAGCTATCTAGCTTGACGATTAGTAAAGGTACGTTAACTCCAGCATTCGATGCAGCGACAACTTCCTATAAAGCATCGGTTGATTATGCTACAAACAGTTTAACAATTAGTGCAACTGCTGCTGATGAAGCTGCGACAATTGCAGTGAATGACGTAGCGATTAATGAGGATAACACATCTGAACCGGTTGCATTGAAGGTGGGGCATAACGTCATCACGATCGAGGTTACGGCTGAGGATGGTACGATTACTGAATATTCCCTTGATGTATTACGTAGAGCTGCATCTACACCTGATGTTGATGAAACTCCAGTTACTACACCGGAGCCTACACCAACTACACAAGTGCTGCTTGACGATGTGAAGCAGGAGCAGCTAGCAACAGCTCAAAAGACTAAAGTGAATGGTCAAGATGCACTTATTGTTGAGCTTGACAATGATAAAGTAATTGAGCAGCTTGCGAACAATAACAATCAAACAATTACCATTCCTTTCCCAGCTAACTCTGGGACAGCAATCGGCGTGTTAAACGGCGAATTAGTGAAGGCTATGGAAAATAAACAGATGACCTTACAATTGACATCGGAGCACGGTGGATATTCACTTCCTATGTCTGCGCTTAATATCGAGAATGTCGCTGGTCAATTTGGCAATGACATTAATTTGTCTGAGATCGTCATTAATATTCAAATGAGCCAAGCACCATCACAAGAAACAAATGATATTGAACAGGCTGCAGGCAATCAAAATGTTAAGCTTGTAGGCGCGCCAGTGTCGTTCGAGGTAACAGCAACATGGGGTGGGAAAACAGTTGTAATCGATCAATTTGATCAGCTGGTATCACGTAATATTGAGCTGCCAGAGGGTACTGACACGGCTCAGCTTACTACAGGTGTTGTTGTACGACAAGATGGGACATTGGCTCATGTTCCGACTTATATTACTGTAGGTGAAGATGGACAAGTATCAGCAACAATTCATAGCTTTACGAACAGTAGCTATGCCTTGGTGTACAGTCCAAAAACATTTAGTGATACATTACAGCACTGGGCAAAAGATGATATTGCAGATATGGCATCTAGATTAATTATTCAAGGCGCCTCTGATGAGTTATTTTTACCAGATCAAATGATTACACGTGCAGAGTTTGTAACGATGATGGTCAAGGCTTTAGGGTTGCCAATGGGAATCGGTAGTGAGACACTAGCAGATGTCAATGCTAACGATTGGTACGAAGATGCAATTCAGACTGCACTTTCATATCAATTAATTAACGGTTATAGCGATGGAAGCTTCAGACCGGATCAATCCATTACGAGACAAGAAATTGCAGCAATAATTTCTAGAGCGTTAACAGTTATTGGGCAAACTAGCGAGCTAACAGCTGCTGAGGTTAACGATCAGCTAGCAGCATTTAAAGATGCGGAATCCATTGCTACATGGGCTAAGCAGGATTTAGCTTCAGTTGTTAAAAATGAAATTGTTCAAGGCAATAATGGCATCATCGCAGCTAACGATCTAGCAACACGCGCAGAAGCAACTACGATGATCAGACGTTTATTACAGACTACTAAGCTTATCAATAAATAAATTACATTTGACTTAATAAAAGTGAAAATACCGCTCGTTCATCGGGCGGTATTTTTGGAATCGAAAAGAAGGCGCCGTTCCGGGAGCCTTCTTTTTTTGAGTATATATTAAGGGAGTGTTATGCCTTACTGGCAAACCATACCGTCCAGCAGTCCTTCTCTATAATCGGAGGATGACTCATTGCAAGCTTCTCTCTTATATAGGAAACCAATTGCTGCAGCTCGTCATCACTTAATTCATGTAGAATAGAGCGCCCAGTTCTTCGTAAAAAAAGTACCCTCTAATATGATGTTCATTGCCTGCAAGTATACAATCATTAGGTGTTCTATCTTGGACGATGAATATGCCGTTGTCTTTCATGATACGATGAGCTTCCTTGAAGCAAGCATCTAAGTCTTTGAGGTGGTGGATTAATGCTCTTTCTAATACAATGTCAAACTTCCCAGCAGGTAGGCTTGTTTCATAAGCGTCACCCTTAATAAAGGTTGCATTTTGAAGATCGTTACAATTATTCCGTGCTGCGGTTAACATTTCCTCGGAAAAATCTACTCCAGTGACTTGAGATGCCCCCATATTGATGAGAACTTTCGTATAGATTCCGCCTCCACAACCAATATCTGCAATTACCTTATTACCTACATCAACGGTATTACTGATTAGTGATATCCAGGACTGATCGGCGTTTCGAGTTGCATAGCTTTGTCTGTTTTGTTCATCGTGAAAATTAATCGGCATAATTATTTCCCACCTCTCACAGAAAAAAGTTTCACTCTTCAAAACAGTGTTTCATTTATTGTATTATACCATATCATTCCATTTCGCTCTATCCATAATACACACAATTTTATGGAGGATAAAGCTGCAGAAGTTTTTAAACTTATAATATTTTTCAAAAATTAAAGATTGTTGATGATTATGAAAGATAATGCAATAGAAAACGTTTACAATGTACGTTACTATCTAATCGTAAAGCCAAGTGACAAGGGAGAAGCTGATACTCATCCCTTGTCACTATCTATTTCAAAATGACAATTAGGAGGTTGGGCATGATTCGGTTGATCAGGATGAAAATAACAAAGAAATTATCAAGTATCCTGTTGTGTTTGGCTTTGGTCGTAATGTGTATTCCTTCCTATGCACCATCAGTATCTGCTGCGGAGGACAATATTCCGATTGCAACTGATGCAGTTATCATTACAGCGGTAACGAGCGAGGAAGGATTTACACATCCAGGCGTAGGTTTGACTAAAGAGATATTAGAAAATATGCGTGAGCAGGTTATTGCTAAAAAAGATCCTTGGTATTCCTACTATCGAGAAATGGCACTGACTGGAGATGCATCGAGAACCATTACATCAAGTAATGCTAGCTCGTCGGATCCAACTAAGCCGGCGAATACTGCAATGAATAGCAAGGGTGCATTTGTTGCAGATGGATTGAAGGCGTTTACACAAGCGGTGATGTACTACATTACTGGCGATGAGGTTTATCGCGCAAACGCTATGCGTATCATCCGGATTTGGTCGCAAATGGATCCGACTAGATATACGTATTTCACAGATTCACATATCCATATGGGTATTCCACTTCATCGTATGGTAGTGGCAGCCGAAATTTTAAGGTATTCCAATACAACAGACGGTGATCCTAATCTTGTCTGGACAGATAAAGACACAGAGGATTTCACCAATAATTTAATCACACCAACAATAGAAACCTTTCTTGATGATAATAATTATTTCATGAATCAGCATACGTACCCACTACTTGGTGCGGTGTCAGGTTATATTTTCACCAATGATTTAGCTGGTTATGAGAAGGGTGTGGAATGGTTTACCGTAAATGAAACTGCTATTGATCAAGGGAAGAATGGTTCTATCCAACGATTATTCCGATTAGTTGATCATGACGCATTAACTGGTGAGCCGCTTGATCCTCCACGCGTTCAACACGTTGAGATGGGGCGCGACCAGGCGCACGGAGCGGGAGATCTTATTAATGCGGAAATATTGTCTAGATTGCTGGAAGCTCAAGGAACTACAGTCGATCCTGTTACAGGCACGGTTTCTACGGAAGCTGACGCTGTAGGAGTTTACCAATTTCTAAATAATCGTATGTTGGATGCTGCAGATTATTTTGCGAGATTTATGCTTGGCTATGATACACCATGGACTCCGACAGCTGCCCATATGGATCCAGACGGCAATCCGACGATTATTTATAAAGCACTATCTCAGGAATACAGAGGTCGAATTGGTGGTAATGTATATGGCTTGTATTATTACTATAAATACGAACTTGGGCTAGACCTTGAGACGGTAGCTCCGTATTATACAGAAATGTTTAACAAAAGAACTCCATTCTACTGGGAGTCTCCTGACGCTGGCGCAGAATACTGGTTGTACATTCCGAAGGAAGCAGAGGTAGAAGGCTCTAGTACGCTGCCAAAGTTTTCAGCCAATCCTGACCTGAACGAATTGGAATATCGTACAACGCTGCTTGATGAGCATTCCACTATTGTAGAGGACGAGGATACCTCTTATGTATCGATGAATGCAACAGAGGAAGGAAGTCGCATTGCGATTGTTGCTTCGAGCACCTCTGCTAAGACTATTGCTCTTAAGGTGCGGACGAATGGAACAGCAAGACTAGAAATCAATGGTTGGTCGGATGAACCAATCGTTATTCCAGATACCGGCGGCGAGTGGAAATATGTGAACTATACGCTAGGCCACTTGCGAGGCTTAGGCGACTTAATTTATTTGAAGGCGTTCGGTGATGGAACGGTGATAGACATCGACCATATCAATCTGGTAGCGTCTGCTCAATTGACGCCGCCTGTTTTCAAGCTAGGGACTACTCCATTACATTTGTTCACGTATGTTGGTTCTAGCACGCAGGTACAATACGATTTCTCAGCACTAGATTCTAACGCTTCAGATATCGTAACCTATCAAATTAGCAACATGCCTGAAGGCGCAGTTTTCAACAGCGAGACTGGTGCATTTTCATGGAAGCCTGAAGCTACTGGTGTCTATTCGTTCGTAGTTTCAGCAAGTGATGGGCAATCGATTAGCGCAAGAGAGGTCAATATATCTGTTGGTTCAGATCGACATGCAGCGGTTACTTCGGTGGTTGAGCCATACAGCGAGAGCATCAGTTATGTAAGCTCAAGCTTAAAACACTATCAATCTCTCTACAACGAAGTGCTGTCGATAACTGTAGACGCATCCGATGAAGTATTTTTAGCGAAACTCATTGAACTAAGGTCAGCTGTTGAGTCTCTTGAGCTATTAACCCCTCTGCTAAAGGATGGAAGCATTAACTATAACAAATTACTTCACGCGGCGACCTTCTACAATGAGATTCCTAACTTATTGGACGAGTATCCTGGAAGCTTTGCTTACTTTGGCAATGCCGTGAATTTGACACATACGATAGATTTCGGACCTGATTTCAAAGTAAGGCCAGATGCATTCTCCCTTCAGGTTAGAGCGAGCTTTCCGGAGCGGGTTGGAAGCACTACTATTTTTGCCTCTAATGATAAAGAGAATTGGGTGCGAATAACACCAGGTATCACGGAAGTGTCTGAGGATATGCAAACGCTGGAGGTTAGCTCAGAATACAAGGATCAAGCATTCCGCTTCTTTAACATTCAGATGATTGATACATCTCATGTCACAACGGCAAATGCGATGCTTGAGCTTTCTGAGTTAAGAATTTTCGGAGAGAGAGTTGAGACGAACAATAAGCTAAAATCTGTCATTCTAAGCTCTCCGCAAAGCATGCAAGGCCGTGTTGATCTAGGAGACAGTGTGCTGCTTAGCTTCCAAGCAACTGAACAAATTGAAAATGTCGAAGTGGTTATTCAAGGTCAGCAAGCCGATGTATATTCAGCAGATGGAATCAATTGGATTGCATCTACAACGATGACTGCTGACACACCAACAGGCAAAATCAATTTTGAAATCACGTATACAACTGAGGATGGTTTGATCTCGGATCCAGTCATCTTCCCTAGCAATAATTCGCAATTATACTATGTTAATAAATCCAACAAATTAAATGTTCCGAAGATGGCAACAGTTGTAGCTTCCTCCATTGGGTATGGGAATAACGGATTACCGAAGGAGCAGGTCGGCTACCTATTATTTGACGAACAAGCGTCTACTTTTGGAGACTTGGCTGACGGAACAGGTGCGTATTACGACATTGATTTTGGAGCAGAGGCTAAAGTCAAACTGAGTGATGTATTAATGTTGCCGAGAACGGGACATAGCGCTCGTTTGAATGGAACGCTTGTGCAAGGCTCGGACGACGGTGAAGAATGGACAGATCTTACAAAGGCTGTTTCTGGGGCAGCGGACAATACATGGTCATATCTAGGGCTATCGAATGAAAGTAACAGCTTCTATCGTTATATTCGAATCTATAACCGTAATGCATGGAGCGGGAATATTGCTGAGGTGGAATTGTTCGGTGAATTTGCTGTGCAAAGCATTGATTCCCATGTGCTAGATCAAGAGGGATATACACGCTTGAGTTACTACTGGTACATGCAGGAGGTTGAACGAATTCGTGCTGCGATTGGCCAGCCTGGTGCTGATGGATTAGCGTTATTAGAGCAGCTATGGGATGCAGAAAATCTGCTGCAAAAGCCAGCCGATACGAAGGTTTCAATTGTACAGGATCAAGTAAAGGCTTCTATTAAAGCATGGGGAGTTAGCGGCGACAACTATGATGAGCAGCTAAGGAAGCAGAATGGCTGGAGAGCTTTTGATGGTGATATTAATACAGCTACTGACGCAAACAGTTCCCGAGCGTGGATTGATGTCGACTTTGGCGAAGGTAACGAAAAAGTGTTGACCAGCTTCAGATTCCATCCTAGACATCCAAATACCAATCATATTGGCAGGATGAATGGCGCGATTATTCAAGGATCTGTCGATGGTGAAACCTATGTAGACCTGCATACGATAAGTGGCGTGACTTCTGCAAAATGGTATGAGGTTGTCATTTCCAATGATACGCCTTTCCGTTATTTAAGATATCATTCAGAAAATGGCTCAGCGAATGTAGCAGAGCTAGAGTTCTTCGAGAAACGTGTGGACACATCATTGATGAGCTATTGGATCGATATAGTCGAAACATTAGAAACTGAACTATACACAGAAGAATCGGTGCTGGTTCTCACTCAAGCTTATGACGAAGCCGTTGAGATTCTAAATAGCGCAGACGCTGATCAAGCTTTAGTAGATGCTGCGGCAGATAGATTGCAGGGGGCTATTGCGGATTTAACATATTCGCCAGATGTTCCAGTGCTAGAACCATTAGCCGCTGTTACAGCATACGTGGAAAGCGAGATTACGTTTACGATTGCAACTGTCAACAGTGTTGAAGGTACAACCTATTCAGCAACAACGCTTCCTGAAGGAGCGACCTTCGATTCAGAAACAGGGGTATTCACATGGACGCCTGAAAGAGAACAAAGTGGCAATTATACCATTGTGGTTACTGCATCTGCCAATGGCTACGCCACTTCGCAGACTTTGAACGTGAAAGTGAAGGGATACCCAGAGCTTACAACAGATATGATTCCTTCCGAGTGGACTGCAAGGAATACATTAAGCTTCCAAGTGGTAGCGACAGATCATTCTGGAGAGGCACTAACCTACTCCATTCATGGCCTGCCGCCAGGTCATTCGCTAAACCCATACACTGGAGTTTTCGTATGGACGCCAGGGCAAGCAGATTACGGAAGCTACACGGTAGAGATTAGCGTGAGCAATGGAGCCTTTACAACAACTCATACAGTTAATCTTAATATTGAGTTGGATACTTTGGAGGCAATACCATATACGAAGGCTAGTTATTATATTTATTCCAATGAGTTATCGCGCATCCGTACAGCAATGGAGCAGCCGGGCGCTAATAAAGCTAAGCTTGCGGCAGAGCTTGATAAGGCGGAAGCAGAGCTAATTTCGACAGATACATTGCAGGCAGAACGGATAGAGGTAATGCAAGAGCAAGTGACGGCATCTACGGTACACTACGACGATCGAGCTTCAGCAGCGACGCCAGAATTATTGAATAAAAATGGCTGGCAGGCTTTAGATGGTCAATTGTCTACGTTTACCGACACGACTGCAAGTAATGGATGGATTGAGATTGATTTCGGTGAGGGGAACGCTATATCGCTTGGTTCATTCCGCTTCTATCCGAGAAGCACGCATGTGACACGAGTGAATGGCGCTATTCTTCAAGGATCGAATGATGGCACGAGCTTCGTTGATTTATATATCATTAACGGAATAACGTCAGCTCAGTGGTATAAGGCTCCGATCCATGATCAGGATTCATATCGTTACTTACGTTATTATTCGCCTAATGGTAATACAAACATTGCGGAGCTAGAGTTTTATGAAAAAGCGCTGGATTCGACGCTTCTTCAACTTTTAGTAAATGAAGTCAATGAGCTAGATACAGAGCTGTATACTGAAGCAACTGTTGCCGTTGTACTGGAGAAGAAGGCATCAGCAGAGCTACTCATTCAGAATGGTGCAACTCAGGCACAAATTGATGCTGCGAGTGATGAGTTGATTGGAGCTATGGATCAATTGGCTCTCATCCCGATTAACATTACAGCAACGTCGATTACAAGCTCATCTTTGGTGCTAAATTGGTCCAATAGCTTAGAGCCTGAGCAAGTTGAACAATACGAGATTTATATGAATGACGAGAAGCTAGATACGGTCACTGATACTACGTACAATGTTGAGGGACTTCAACCAGAGACAGCCTATGATTTTAAAATTGTTGCGTATTATATGGACGAAAGCGTAGTAGAGAGCAAGAAGGTTACGATTCGTACGGTTCGCGAAGGTACAATCTTCATGAATCTAAATGCTACTTCCATCACTCCGACCTCGCTGGTATTAAACTGGTCTGAAATGCTAGAGCCTGTTGTCGAGTACGAGATTTACATGGATGAAATCAAGCTTGGCACGGTTCCAGGAGCTACGTACAGCTATACGGTCACAGGTCTGCAAGCAGGTACTGACTACAGCTTCAAGGTAGTAGCTATTCATGAGGGTGAGCTGACAACAGAGAGTGAAAGCTTCACAGTTAAAACCGCTAGACAGCAAAGCTCAGGTAATGATGATGGAGGATACACCCCTCCAGTTAACGATGGAGTAGAGACTGATGACCAATCTGTCAATGGCGCGAGCATTGAAATTAATGCAACAGTCAAGGATGGAGTTGTGCAAGAAACGATCAGCTCTACATCAATGAGCACGGCGATTGCCAATGCGACACAATCAACGGATAAAGCATTAACTGTAGAGATGATAAGTAATGAGGAATACTCCGCATTCTCGATCGAGCTTCCTCTGGATGGATGGAAACAAGCGATTGAGCAAGGAATTACTTCTATTTTAGTAAAATCAGATCTTGTTTCTGTACAAATTCCGACGTCAGTGCTAGCTGAAGCAGCTGCTAACGGTCAAGTGAAGCTGTCGATTGGGAGGAAATCGGTAAATGAATTGCCACCATCCATCGCAGGTCAGCTCGAGAACAAGCCTGTTATGGAATTCTCACTTGACCTTAATGGTCAGGCAATCACTGATTTCTCAGATGAGCCGATTAAAGTAAGTATTCCATACACTTCTTCAAGTGATGAGCAAGCTGAAAGCTTGGTTGCTGTGTATATCCACGACAACGGTGAAATCGAAATTATTAGAGGCTCAAAATATAATGAGCAATCTGGCTTGCTAGTATTCGATGCTCTGCATTTTAGCACATATGCAGTGTTGTCAAACACTATCACATTCTCAGATATGGACCGTTATAGCTGGGCGCAACGCAGTGTGAATGCCTTGGCTGCGCGTCAGATCGTAAATGGCATCGGCAATGATCGATTCGCTCCAGAGCGCACGGTAACGAGAGCCGAGTTCCTGAAGATGATGATGGAAGCTTTCGACTTAGTTCAACAAGGTAAGGCTGCTTCGTTCACAGATGTTAAAGAGGGTAAATGGTATTACGATTCAATTGCGACAGCGCAAGCCCTTAATATTATTAACGGCTACGAGGATGGCAGCTTCGGCGTAAACCAAGCCATTAATCGCGAAGAAATGGCAGTGATAGCAGTGCGAATTGTTGAGGCAGCAGGGTTGGAATTGACACCTGTTCGCGCTGGCGCTGCTTTCGATGATGCAGAACAAATTGCAGGTTATGCCGAGGAGGCAGTAAAAGCGTTGAATGCTGCAGGTTATATTGAAGGGCAAGGCAACGGACGCTTCGCTCCAAAATCACAAATGACTAGAGCAGAGGCTGCTGTACTAATTGCCCGTATACTAGGATTAAATTAGTCGTTATTACTAGGTATGCTCCCTGATAGGTAGACAGATCTGTTTATCTATCAGGGAGTTTTTTATGGTTACAGAAAAATTTAAAACACTCATCGAATCGCACAAACTTAAAGGAATACATTTCAGAGAAGTATGGGATTCGGAAACAGATCTAGCGATGGAAAAAGAAGCTGAAGCGAGATATGAACAGAGGATAGCAGAAATCAATGAAAATCTAGATCTCAATCTACCCTGATCAGCAATAGGAGAAGTATTAGATCGTGGTAAAGCGGTAATTAGTGATCGTTGGAAGCTTCAAAAGGACAAGGATGGCGACATTATTATGGGGCAATTAAATCTGGATTTAAAGTATTCAACTTGGATGTATCCCACCTTCTATCCACCTGTTTTTCTAGAAATGTACTGGCGTGAAGCTGAGATTTCTAAGATATAGCAATTACTTTACTCCTTTCACATATACAAGCTATAGCGACGATTCCTAGAAATCTTCAGAGCGCAGCTCAATATAGTTATGTTGCCGACAACTTCTCCCCCTGAGATCTACAAGAGGTAGGTTTCTCAGGGGGTTCTGCTTTATATATGACAAAATATTAATTTGACTAAGGGTTGATCGCTCCTCATTATAAGTAAGACAGCTTAGAAAGTGTTCTACGTAATGGGAGGCAGTTATGGAAAAACAACATTCACATAAAAACCAAGGAGGAATACTGAAGCGATTACGAATTTGGATCATCGGTATTGTACTTCTACTTTTGTGGTTATTAGCAATTGGGGCATATTGGTTTCATACGCTAGATATCAGCAAGCTTGCAGCTCCTATAGCTGCACCAACTAAATTTATAGATCGCTATGGCGAGCTTAGCTCTCAGGTCACTTCTGCCAAAATCGAATATGTAGCTATCGATCAAGTTCCGCTTCATCTTCAGCAGGCGATCGTCGCAGTCGAAGATAAAAGATATTATGCACACACAGGTGTCGATGCTTTTGGTGTTATTCGCGCAGCCTTCCGCAATGTAAAGGAAGGAGCTAGCGTACAAGGTGGCAGCACGATTACTCAGCAACTTGCCAAAAACGTATTTTTAACGGGTGAGAAAACCTTCTCTCGTAAGGTGACGGAAGCTGCTTATGCGCTTAAGATCGAGATGCTTTATGATAAAGAACAAATTCTCGAAATGTATTTAAACCAAATTTATTTCGGGGAAGGCCAGTGGGGAGTACAAAGAGCGGCCAAACGCTATTTTGGTAAAGAAAGTAAGGAGTTGTCGTTGGCGGAAAGTGCTTTGCTTGCAGCATTACCGAAGGCTCCTTCTCGATATTCACCGCTTAAAAATAAGGATATCGCCTTGGAGCGTCGCAACCTAGTGCTAGGTTTAATGAAGGATGAGGGGGTTATCTCAGAAGCAGAGTATCAACAAGCAACAGCAGAACCGATTAACGTGCTCAAGGAGGTTTCTCAGGAACAGGTCAATCATTTGCTGGGTCAATATGCTTCATATATGGATCAAGTGATCGACGAAGCCATTACTTTATATGGATTTACCGAGCGACAGCTGCTGGCTGGTAATCTACTCATCTATACCGAGCTAGATCCAGCAGTTCAGAACGCAATGGAAGAAACGTATCGTAATGAATCCTTATTTCCAGAAAGTGCATCCGACCAGCTGATACAGAGCGGAGCAATTATTTCGGATCCTGCTACTGGTGGAATACGAGGAATTGTTGGGCAGAGAGGAGAGCATACCTTCCGAGGCTTTAATCATGCTACTCAGCTTGTTCGGCAACCAGGATCGGTATTCAAGCCACTAATCGTTTACGCGCCTGCTCTAGAAAAAGGGTACAATAAAAACTCAATGCTCTATGATGGACCTTTAGATATTGGAGGGTATTCTCCTAAAAATGCCGATCGACAGATGTTAGGAGAAGTAACGCTTCAAGAGGCGGTAATCCATTCTAGAAATATTCCAGCTGTATGGCTGCTAAATGAAATTGGACTTCATACAGGAATGGAGTTTGTAGAGAAGCTCGGAATTTCATTAGAGGATGAAGATCGTAATTTAAGCTTGGCACTGGGAGGCTTGTCTCAAGGGGTATCACCACTTCAGATGGTACAGGGCTATAGTATTTTTCCAAATGGGGGAGTGCAGCTTCAAGCGCACACTATTTCCAAAATTACAACTGTGGACGGACAGGTTTTAGCAGAGGCAGAGCACGAACCGATTACTGTGATGTCACCGGAAAATGCGTATGCTATGACCGAAATACTAATTGATACGATTCAAGAAGGAACCGGAAAAAATGCCGCGTTGGATCGACCAGTGGCTGGGAAAACGGGAACGACACAGCTGCCGCAGAATAGTCAATTCGAGGGGATTTCCGGTGGTGCTAAAGATGCTTGGTTTGTCGGCTATACGCCAGAGCTTGTAGGGGCTGTATGGTTAGGCTACGATCTCACCGATAGCAATCATTATTTGACTACATCCGGCGGACAATACCCAGCAAAGATTTTCAGAGAAATGATGAGTTTAGCATTAAAGGATGTTCCTGTATCTGAATTTAATCGTCCAATACTGAAACAACCCGCAGAAAAAGAGAGTACGATTATTAAGGATGAGGCAAAACAGGGTAATAAGAAGGAAGAGGGTAAAAAGAACAAAGACGAACAGAAAAAGCTGAAAGAGGAAGAGAAACAATTAAGGAAAGAGGAAGAAAAGAAGAAGAAGGAAGAGGATAAGCAGAAGAAAAAAGAAGAAGAGAAGCAGAAGAGGAAAGAGGAGCATAAGAAGGAGGAGCAAGCAAAAGTATAAATGCGCTAAGCATCTCGAAGGCTGACGGAATGCATGGATCTAGGGGGCAGGGCTATTACTTTCCACAATCTCCAATTTATCAGACGGCTCATTTTATGCTATAATATAGCCTTTAGATGATGTAAGCCAATGAGAGGAATGGAAGTAACGTGCTTAACAACTTTTGGCGTGATTTACCTCGCCCCTTTTTTATACTTGCACCTATGGAAGATGTAACCGATGTTGTATTTCGCCATGTCGTTAGTAAAGCAGCTAAGCCCGATGTGTTTTTTACTGAATTCACCAACACAGAGAGCTACTGCAATCCGCAGGGCGTATATAACGAACGTGGACGATTATTTTTCACAGACGATGAGCAGCCGATTGTTGCTCATATATGGGGCAATAACCCTGACTACTATCGCCAAATGAGCTATGGCTTAGCGGAGCAGGGCTTTAAAGGGATTGATATTAATATGGGCTGTCCTGCACATAATGTAGCAGCCAAGGGCAAAGGAAGCGGGCTGATCCTGCAGCCGCAGCTAGCCGCAGACATTGTACAAGCAGCCAAAGCAGGCGGCTTGCCTGTTAGTGTAAAGACAAGACTAGGCTACAGCAATGTAGACGAATGGAAAACATGGCTTAAGCATATTTTGGAGCAGGATATTGCTAATCTGTCGATTCATCTGCGGACGAAAAAGGAAATGAGTAAGGTGAACGCCCATTGGGAGCTGATCCCTGAGATCAAGCAGCTTCGTGATGAGATCGCACCGCACACGCTGCTAACGATTAATGGCGATATCCCTGACAGAACTACAGGACTTAAGCTAGCCATGCAATATGGTGTTGATGGCGTAATGATTGGACGTGGCATTTTTCAAAATCCGTTTGCCTTTGAGCATGAGCCTGTTGTGCATAGTCAGGATGAGCTTATCGAGCTGCTCCGATATCATATCGATTTATACGATCAATATGCTGAAGAGCTAGAGCCAAGGCCATTTGTCCATCTGATGCGCTTTTTCAAAATATATATTAAAGGCTTTGCTGGAGCGGATGAGCTTAAGGATGCATTGATGCGTACGAAGTCAACGAACGAGGTACGACAATTGCTGGAGGAATACTTATCTTAACAGTAATAGTCTAAATGTGATGGAATGGAATACTATAAGTAATAACGGAAAACATTCATCTATGCGGTGAATGTTTTTTTGTTGTATGGCTTGCTATAGGTAGGAGATTGTACATAATTTTGTTAAAAATTGAAAAATTAGTACTCATTCTAGACAATTTAGTTTAGTATAGATTTAGGACAACATACATATGGCTTATAGTAGAATCATGAACATGTAATGGAGGAGATATTGTGGAAATTGAAAGAAATGAAGGAGTAGAGTCGGTTGAGCCTACTCATACTGCTCACCAAGCTTCAGCTCAGACTACCCCTCAAGCTGTACCTCGAACACCACTGCAAATTGACTTTAAGAAAATTCTAAAGCTGCTTGCTAACCCACTTGAAAGTACGAAACTTACAGAGAAAGATTTCCTTTACGGGATCATCGGTCTTGCTAGCTCCTATGTTGGTTTTCTAATATGGTCACTGTTTATGACGAAGAAAATCAATGCATTATTTAACCCATTCTATGAATTAGCAAGTTTATTTGGTGAGAGCAGCTCTCGCGCATCACAGTTTTTTGCCATGTATAGCAAGCTTCTGCTAACAGGAATTTGGGGAATTGTCGCATTACTAGGGGTTGTATGGCTAGTTAGCTGGTGGCAAAGTGGTTCCAAACCAGAAATAAAAGCTTTCGTTACTCGTATCGGTGGCATTCACTATATTGGCTGCGCTGGTTATTTACTTGCAAGCATCTTTGCTGCTAGCTTCGGTCTATCTATGGGCATTATTATCATTACGCTGCTGACATTGCTCGTACTGACATTGTTTGCAGCTGCGGAAATGTATTCGATCGCTCGTGAGAAGCTAAGCTTGTACTTCATCGTGTCGATTGCTGGATATGTGGTGTTGTTTAGCTTGCTTCCACAATTGCTTTTTTAGTTTAATTTGCCAAAATAATCTTAACCTCAGAGCTCGCGCTCTGAGGTTATTTCTTATTCTGAGATAGATGACTATAAGCTTTTCTCAAAAAAACTGTACTAGAAACTGTTGAAATTGGCGTGCTGCTGCTGGTAAATATCGAGCTTCATTCCACTGCACATGGCGCACCAAATAAGCCCACAGCTTGGGAGATGACTACTTTTGCATCCTTTATTATGGTACCTGAGGAAGGAAAAATGTATATCGCCAAGGGATCACCTTGTGAAAACGACTATGTCGAATATACGGTTTGAAATTTAGCTAAAAGTCACTATTAATCATGGCTGAAAGTCACTGTTTCGTGTGACTTTTTTTTCTTACAATTATTTCATAAGGATAAATGAGGAAGTGAGGATATCTATGATTCAGTTTTTAGATTCTGCAATCAGCATCCAATCGTTGATCTGGCTGTTTCTAGCTATGTTTATGCTCCATGATTTCGAAGAGATTATACGAATTGAGCCGTGGTTTCGTAAGCATTATGATGAGCTTCTGAAAAAAGTGCCTGTTCGATTCCATAAAGAGCTTTCGTCGTTCTCACGGATAACGACACCGCAATTTTCTGTCGCTGTATGCTTGGAGTTTATTATATTCATTCCATGTACCTTTCTCGCGGCGGAAATGGAGCACTATACCATGTTTTTAGGCTTTAACGCCATATTGCTGCTCCATGTTTTTATGCATGTCGGGCAAGCGCTGCTTGTGCAGAAGCTAGTTCCTGGCGTCGTTACTGCAGTACTTATTACATTACCGTATAGCTTGTACCTGTTTTACAGATTACTCAATGAACAAGTGATCGAGGTTTCTGATATTTTAATCAGCATTCCATTTGGGCTTACATTAATTGTTATTATATTGGTTGGACACTGGCTTGGAGAGAAGCTAGTTCCAACACCGACTAAAATCTAATGACAAGGTTCTTCCGATTCTATTGAGTATCATTTATGTTGTAAATGTTGGAGGATTAATAGCGGAAACGAGAAAGCACAAGCCGGGTAAAGTTGCTTAATAAATTTATAACTATGGAAGAAAGTGAGATGATTGATGAATGGGGATGTTTACGGGCTTTCCTAAGCTAGAAAGTGAACGATTAACATTACGACAAATGACGGTGGAGGATGCTTCAGCACTACTTCAAATCTTTTCAGATGCAGAGGTTACGAAGGATATGGGCATTAAGCCCTTCGTAAGTATGGAAGAAGCGTTAGGGACAATACGGTTTATGAATGAATTATTTCAGCAGGATGTTGCCATTCGCTGGGGGATTGTTCGAAAAAGCGATAACCAGCTCATTGGTACCTGTGGGTTTAATGGCTGGGAAGCAAACCGAGGCTCTCGAGGGGAAATTGGATACGACTTAGCGAAGAGTTATTGGAGACAGGGGTATATGACAGAAGCATTAAATGAAATGATTACATTTGGTTTTGAAGAAATGGGACTAAACCGCATAGAAGCATATACGAATTTGGATGCAGCTCCTTCAATTCAGCTACTATATAAATTAGGCTTCCAAAAGGAAGGGATACTGCGTGGATATGCTTATTTTCATGGGGAGTATTGGGATCAGAACTGCTTTTCATTATTAAAACATGAATGGAAAATTAATCAAGGAGAATAGGGATATGTTAACGGTTAAGAAGGCCACATTTTACGGATCTGTAATGCTGATCGTTGCAATTGGCGGGTATGGTATTTACGAATGGTTTATTAAGCAACAAATGAATGCATCGACGGTCTTTTTTCTATTCCTTGTACACCGCTGAATGAAATCAAAAACATTCCTTTAATTACTGCAATTGGTCTTGCCTATGTCATTCATCCGATCGCTGAGTTTTTCTTTAGGAAATAACGGCGGAGCGGGACTTCGTATAGAGGTCTCCTTCGGCCGTTTTTTTTTTGCGTTATTTATCTCTTTCTCAGGTAAGTTTTAGCTAGTTTTAACCTTTCATTAAGGAAGTCTAACTAGAATTTACTTATAAGAAAAGAGGTGAATACGTGAATGCGTATAGCTGTTATTCCTGCATATGAACCTGATGAGAAGCTAGTTGACGTAGTATCAGCGGCGAGTGAGGCTGGTTTTAAAGTCATCGTTGTAGACGATGGTAGTGGCACGTTATATGCAAGTCTATTTCAACGATGTGCTTCGATCGCTGTAGTCATTTCCTATCCTGATAACAAAGGGAAGGGACATGCATTAAAGCAAGCATTTGCTTATATTCAAACTGCATATGGAGATAGGCAGGGCACAATTGTTACGATGGACTGTGACGGACAGCATTTAATGAATGATGCGCTCAAGGTCTGTGAGGTGGCGGAAACTAATCCGCAAGCTGTAGTACTAGGAAGTCGCAAGCAATCGAAGCAATCACCATGGAAAAGTAGATTCGGTAATGGTGTGACGAAGCGTATATTTCGACTATCGACAGGACGATATATTGAAGATACACAAACTGGACTTAGAGCTTTTCAGACAGCGAACATAAGATTAATGCTGGACATCCCTGGCACTCGCTATGAATATGAAATGAATATGCTCTTACATCTCGCAAAAATTTTTATACCTATCGTAGAAGTGCCTATCCAGACAGTATATATCCAAAATAATTTAGGTTCACATTTCAGAGCGATTCGAGATTCTGTTTCGATTTATGCGGAATTACTTAAATATTCATTATCATCGTTTATTGGATTTATCGTAGATTTTCTGATCTATAGTATTATCGTTATGATAACCGGACCGAAGTGGATTATACTTGCGAATATTGTCGCTCGTTCCGTAAGTGCGACAGTCAATTTTACGATTAACTACAAGCTCGTATATCGATCAAGGGAAACATTGCTGCGCAGCGCATTCAAATATTTTGCGTTAGCATGCGGTGTGTTAGCAGTTAATTCGAGCTTACTTTATGTAATGGTGCATGCGTTAGCCCTTCATCCACTATTCTCTAAAGTAATCGTAGAACTACTTCTCTTTTTTGCTAGCTGGTTTGTTCAACGCAGCTTTGTATTTGTAAAGCGTAAAGAGAAGGGGAGTGGTTAAGAATGCGTAATCTGTTGTCTTCACGAAGGTTTGGCATGATATATGGTTTCCTATTGGTAGCCTTTACGGTGTATCTTCTATTGGATGTGTTTGTTATCGCACATCGCTATGATCAGGTTGAACAAATTGAACAGATTGGAAAGGCAGGAGAATCTCAGCAGGATGCTCATAATAGCGAGCAACAATCCTCCTCTTCAACATTAAATGATGATAGTGGTAAAATTCAGCAGCCAACCGATCAAGATAACTTAACTAAGCTTAGCAATGATATGGAATATGCCGATGAGAATATAGCGATCTCCATTACAACGTTTCGAGAGCATGACACCGATATTTATGTTGCTGATGTTAAGCTATCCTCGGCAGACTACTTAAAGACGGCACTTGCTGAAAACAGCTATGGTCGGAATATTAAGCAAGCAACCTCCGCTATTGCTGCGCAAAATCAAGCGATTCTCGCCATTAATGGTGACTTTTACGGTGCACAGTCGCAAGGCTATGTTATTCGCAACGGGACACTTTATCGTTCGTCCAAGGATGAGGCTAATGAGGATTTAGTGATTTATGGTGATGGATCGTTTGGGATCATACAGGAATCGGAGATCAGTGCAGAGGAGCTTTGGGAAAGTGGAGCCCAGCAAGTGCTGGCATTTGGTCCTGCGCTAATTGAGGATCGTAGTATTTCAGTTACAGCACGTGATGAAGTTGGCAAAGCTATGGTCAGCAATCCGCGTACTGCGATAGGAATCATCGATGATTTACATTATGTGTTTGTTGTTTCTGATGGACGCACGAGCGCTAGTAAAGGTCTATCACTATATGAGCTGGCACAGTTTATGCAGACATTAGGTGTAGAAACGGCTTACAACCTTGACGGTGGCGGATCATCAACACTTTATTTTAACGGAAAAGTCATTAATAACCCTACGACCAACGGTAAATCCATTAAAGAAAGGAGCGTTAGCGATATTGTATACATCGGCTATTGAATGCAATAAGCAGCAAGCATTAAAGCTAGCTCTGAACTATGGGCTTGTCACTTTATTGACAGTCGCTCTCGGATGGATCTATGAACGATTTAGTCATGGCGTTTATTCGGACCATATGATTTATTCATTCATCTTTCCACTAACAGGTGGTGTATTGTTCTGGCTAATGGCAGGGACTATAGAGAAAAGCTTTTACGTAAACAAGCTTTTTCTCAATATGCAAGCAGCCTCCATCGCAACGTTGACACTAGGATTTATCGTGAAAGGTGTGCTAGATATTTATGGCACGTCAAGCTCGTTAGTGGATGTATACTGGGTGGCAGGTGGTTTATTGGCGATTGCCGCCATCATTACTTGGGTGAGGATAAATAGCGCTGTTAAGCGCTGAGGCTTAGTTAACTGTTGATAAGATACTTCAAATCAAAGACAAAGCCAACGACTAGCTAAAATAGATACTTTCAGTTATGCTATAATACATGTCAGTGAATTATCGTTGGAAAGAAGAGGAATGAAGCATGCAAGAGGTTACAGGGTATAAATCGATTGCCCTAGATATTGCACAGAGAATTGTAAGTGGAGAATTCCCGATAAACGGTAAGATCTCAGGGAGATCATTACTTGCAAGCCAATATCATGTTTCTCCAGAAACGATTCGTAAAGCAATCGCGCTTTTGAAGGACGAGGATATTGTGCAGGTTTCTCAAGGCAAGGAAATTGTCATTATTTCTGTTCAGAACGCGCATAACTACATTACGAAGCACAATTATTTGAAGTCAGCGTATTCTTTGAAGCAGGAATTACACGATCTATTAAAGCAGAAGAAGGAACTAGATCGTCGCTTTGAAGGGACTTTAAGCCAAATTATTGAGGCGTCAGACCGCTTAGATAATTTAAAGCCATATCGGCCAATTGAAATAAAAATTAATGAGTCCTCACATACGATTGGTAAGACGATAGGTGCGTTACAGTTCTGGCAGCATACAGGAGCTACCGTAATTGCTTTACGTCGCGGAACGGATGTCTCGATCTCACCAGGTCCGCATGTCGTCCTACTTGAGAATGATGTGTTAATCGTCGTTGGCGATGATAACGTGCGAGAACGAACATCGAATTTTCTTAATCAAAGTGTAATATAGCTGCTCCTTCCTCAAAACAAAATAACAACATAAATGGAACGATCTATCGCTTTGCTAGCTGCAAAATGAGGGGTCGTTTTTTTTGTGTTTTTCTACCTAAGCACTCTCTATATACACCTGAAAATTAGAATTTATAAATTTTTTTATTGCCTATTTTCCATTAAATTTTTGGCTTGTCCATATCCTGTTAATCCCTTGTAGCTACAGTGTTTTAGAGGATTCACCTTCAAAACCTTCCATCATTAAACAAACAACTTAATGATAGTTTAAAGGTTGTTTGTTGTTGGAAGCTGTGTTAAGGTATTAATGTCGAAAGTTTTGATTTGTACTTTTCTGCTTACTCATTTGCGAATGATTGGCATTGGAAGTGCTGACGTGCACAGTACATGATCAATACAGGGAGGTCTTTTATGATTCAATTAAACTCAGTAAATAAAACGTATGCTGACGGTCATCAAGTATTGAAAAACTTGAATTTAAGTATTAACGAAGGTGAAATTACCGTACTCATTGGGCCGAGCGGCTGTGGTAAAACAACGACAATGAAGTTAATTAATCGTTTAATTACGCCGTCTTCAGGTACAATCAGTATTCGCAACAACAACATTGCTCAAATGGATGCAATAAAACTAAGAAGAACGATCGGTTATGTCATTCAAAATATCGGGTTATTTCCACATATGACGATTGCCCAAAATGTAGCGGTAGTTCCACGACTGCTGAAGTGGGAAAAAGCCGCGATTGAAGCTAGAGTCGATGAGCTATTAAATATGGTCGGGCTCGATCCTACGATTTATCGTGACCGATATCCTTCGGAGCTTAGTGGTGGTCAACAGCAAAGGGTCGGTGTTATTCGAGCGTTAGCTGCCAATCCGATGGTGATTCTAATGGATGAGCCATTTAGTGCACTAGATCCAATTAGTCGAGAGCAGCTGCAGGATGAGCTTGTCAGATTACAGCAGGAGATCAAGACAACCATCGTCTTTGTAACACATGATATGGACGAGGCAATCAAAATAGCAGACACGATCGTCATTATGAAGGATGGGGAGATTGTTCAGAGCGGTACGCCAGAGCAAATCCTGCGACATCCTGCCAACGATTTTGTTAAAAGCTTTATTGGCGCAAAACGAATGCAATCGATGGCAGCTGAGCCAATGGTTGATGATGTCATCGTAGAAAATCCGGCGATCATTCATCCATCACGTGGTTTAGCCTATGCCCTAAAGCTTATGGAGAAGCGGAAAGTAGATTCTTTACTCGTAGTAGATAACAATAATCAGCTGCTGGGGAGAGTATCGATCTATCAAATTCTTGATTACCTTAAGCAGGAAACAAAGCTTGTATCGGATGTTATGATGCCGATTAAACATTCGGTATCCGTAGGAACTTCCCTTTCAGCTGCGCTCAATGTGATGAATGAGCATCAGCTGCCTAATCTCCCCGTAATACGAAATCAACGTGAATTTATCGGACTCATTACAAGAGGCTCAGTAATCAGCTTAATCACAGACTTATATGCTGTGGATGCTACTGGAGGCGAGAGCCATGCCGTTCACTAATTCAATTAGCCAGTTCTATCAGTTTCTGCTGGAGCGTTATCCTGATATTCTAGTTGCAACTCGTGAGCATGTAACGATTGCAATTGTTGCCGTGCTGTTAAGCACGCTAGTAGCCGTACCAGTTGGTATCTATTTAGCAAAAAATCGGGCCAAGTGGCTGCATTCCACTGTTTTCTCGATCGCTAACCTATTTCAAACAATTCCGAGCCTTGCTTTACTGGCGATTCTGCTTCCGATAGTAGGGATTGGTACAAAGCCAGCTATTATTGCGCTGTTCTTATATGCACTTTTGCCGATATTACGAAACACATTAGCAGGCTTTCAATCGGTCGACCAATCGGTTATTGAAGCAGCCAGAGGTATGGGCTACAGCGCCGCACAGCGCTTATTTAAAATTCAACTGCCGTTAGCTTTTCCTTATATAATGTCAGGTCTTCGGATGACGACGGTTTATATTATTAGCTGGACGACGCTTGCAGCATTAATTGGTGCGGGTGGTCTTGGTCAGCTGATCGTCTCAGGTATAGGGGTTAATCGTAAGGAGCTTATTTTTGCGGGGGCAATCGCTGCAATATTGTTAACCTTGCTAACCGATCAGCTGCTTGGATTAATCGAACGAAAAATGTTTAAGCGAGCCAAGTCTGCTTAAACCATGTAAGACCAATACAAATAGAGGTGATTTGATAAATGATTAAGTTAAACAAGAAATTTTATATGCTTGTCTCAATGGCTTTATTAATGATTATTGTAGGATGCAGCAATAGCAGCGGGGGGTCGGATAAGCTGAAAATTGGTGCACAGACGTATTCAGAACCGAAAATTATTGCCGAAATGTATAAGGCGCTAATTGAAGAAAGTACCGATATTAGTGTCGATATTGTAGCGGACCTAGCTGCAAGCCCAATCGTTATTCAATCGATGAATAAAGGCGATGTGCAGATGGCGACCTTGTACTCAGGAGAAATTTTCAATGGATATTTCGAGATAGAGGAGACGAAAGACCGCCAAGAGGTGTTGAAGCAGGCGCAGCAAGGCTTCGATGAAACCTTTGGCTTCAAATGGTTTGATTCATTTGGCTTTGAAAATACGTACGCCTTTACGGTAAGACAGGAGCTGGCAGATCAATATGGTCTTGAAAAGGTTTCTGATCTAAAGGAGTATGCCGACACGCTAAAAATCGGGGTAGATACAACATGGTTAGAGCGAGACAATGATGGCTATCGTGCTTTTCAGGACCATTACGGAATTAAATTTAATGAAACATTTCCTATGGAAATTTCACTAGTTTACCAAGCAGTTGCTGACCAAGAGGTTGATGTTGTATTAGCTTATACAACAGACCCAGGGATTAAGGAATTTAACCTGAAAACATTAGAGGATGATATGCAATTCTTCCCTCCATATGATGCATCTCCAGTTATTCGTAAGGATATGCTTGAGAAGCATCCTGAGCTAGAGGGCATTATTAGTAAACTCGTTGGTAAAATTGATGTACAAACAATGGCTTCACTAAATTATGAAGTCGATGTAAACAAGCGCAGCCCGAAGGAAGTGGCTATTGAGTTTTTGAAGGCTGAAGGCTTAATGAGTAATGAATCATAAGGATGTGATGAGGGATGATGCTGAAAACCAATGGATTCATTGCGTTGTTTGAATATATAAGCGATAATGCCTCCACACTTTTAAACTTAACAATCGAGCATGTCATTATGGTATTACTAGGGCTTGCGCTCGCGCTTGTTGTTGGTGTACCCCTAGGCATTATTAGCTCGAAAAATGAGAAATTAGCTTCTGTCATATTGTCGGCAGCAAACATTTTGCAGGTCATTCCAAGTCTTGCTTTGCTTGCCCTGCTCATGATGTTTCTTGGTTTAGGGTTCAAGACCATCGTTGTTGGCTTGTTCTGCTATTCCTTGCTTCCGATCATTCGCAATACCTACGTTGGACTGAAGGAAATGGATGCTAATCTTAACGAAGCTGGTAGAGGGCTTGGGATGAACAAATGGCAGCTACTGATGAAAGTACAGCTGCCGCTCTCTCTACCTTTCATAATGGCGGGGGTGCGAGTTGCAGCAGTTATTGCGATTGGTGTAGCAACGCTTGCTCCGTTAATCGGGGGCGACGGTCTCGGTAGAGAAATCTATGCTGGTCTAAATATGCGCAATGAATTGAAGATTTACGCGGGAGCCATTCCTGCTGCATGTCTTGCCATCTTAACGGATGTACTGCTAGGTAGACTTCAGAACCGTATGAAAAGTAAGCAAAGTAGGCAGAAGGTAGAGACGCAGCAGGGAGCGGGAGTTTCTGTGTCTAACTAAGGTTTAAGCTATTCATAAAGGTGAGGCTTAGACGATTCGCCGTAAACATAACTCCAAGTGCACTACGAGATAAAGTAGAGCACTTGGAGTTTGATTTTTAAATAGATGCACGACTAGCTTAGAAGGTCAGCCGTACACAGCTTCAAGCTTCGGCGCAATCTCCTTTCATGCTATACTAATTTATATAATACATATGAATGGTTAATTTAACATACGATTGGAGATCAATTATGGGTAACCTACAGTCACTCTCGGAATTATATCAAAATAAATTGTTTCGTATTCCCGATTATCAGCGTGGCTACGCATGGAAGCAGGAGCAGCTTGTAGATTTTTGGGATGATATCGTAAATCTTCAAGAGGATAAATATCATTATACTGGCATGCTATCATTAAAAGCTGTTGCAAAGTCAGAATTAAAGGGCTGGAGCAACGATCAATGGCTGCTAGATTCAGGCTATAAGGCTTATCATGTCGTGGATGGACAGCAGCGACTTACTACCTTTTCTATATTGATCAATGAGATCATTTCATTTGTTAAAGGGCTAGCGAGCAACAAGGGAAAGAGTGATGAGGAGATTGTACTTTGTTATCAAACACTAAAAGTCATCACTTCAAAATATATTTCACAGAAACGACCTCCACAAAACTTGATCACTTCCTACTTATTTGGATATGAGGTGGATAATCCTAGTGCTGATTATCTGATCTATAAAATTTTTGAAGAGCCTTTCAGTGGAAATGTTAACGAAACCTACTATACGAAAAACTTAAAATATGCCAAACAGTTTTTCTCTGACTGCTTAACGAAGCTGTATGATGATGAGGGGATTGAAGGCATTGAGCGGGTTTTTCGTAAAATAACGTTGAAGCTAATGTTTAATATTCATGAGATCGAAGACGATTATGATGTGTTTGTTGCTTTCGAAACGATGAACAATCGAGGTAAAAAGCTGACAAATCTAGAGCTTCTGAAAAACCGACTCATTTATCTAACGACACTATACGATGATTACAAATTAGATGAGATGGACAAGGCCGAGCTGCGCAAGCAGATTAATGAAGTGTGGAAAGAGGTCTATTATCAGCTAGGGCGTAATCAAAATTCGCCGTTATCGGATGATGAGTTTTTACGAGCGCATTGGATAATGTATTTTCAATATTCACGCCGAAAAGGTGACGATTATATCAAGTTTTTGCTGAACAAATTTTCAGCTAAAAATATATTTGAAAAGCAGATCATTGCAATTGAAGAGGAAGCTACGGAAGTGATCGACACCGATGCTGATGAGGATGATGATATTCCTCAGCCAACAGATTCTGATCCACTAGCAACGATTAGCAAATTAGAACCGAGTGAAATTGCGGATTATGTGAATAGCTTAAAAAACGTTGCGAAGTATTGGTTCTATACGCATTTTCCTGAGCATAGTGATTTAACGCATGAGGAGAAGGGATGGCTCGAACGTCTTAATCGAATCGGAATTGGCTACTTCAGACCGCTAGTTGTCGTATCGTTGCTTCCTAGCACTAAAGCTACAGCAATTGAACGTGTCGAGCTTTTGCGAGCTGTGGAGCGATTTATTTTCTTATCATTTAGAATGGCTGCATTTCAATCCAGTTATAAGAGCAGTGACTATTATCGAAAAACGCGTGAGGTCTATCTTGGTGAGCTCTCAATAGCTGACGTAACGAAGTCATTAATAGAAACAGCTACTGATGATATGGACTATGCGATAAAAAACTTTATGACAAGAATCGATAAGCGCTTTTCAACAGGCGACGGCTTCTATGGCTGGCGTGATCTACGCTATTTGCTGTTCGAATATGAATATATGAAGGCTGAAGAAACTGGGATTGAGAAGCTGGGATGGGCGCCATTTACGAAGGCTGAAAAGGACAAAGTGACGATTGAGCATATCCTTCCACAAACACCAAGCAAATGGTATTGGCGTAATCAGTTCCGACAGTATTCGGAGGGCGAGATAAAAATACTTTCTGCCAGTCTCGGCAATTTATTGCCCTTATCTCAAAGCGTTAACTCTTCGCTGCAAAACGATAGCTTTGCCGATAAAAAGTCATCCAAGAGCTTAGGGCGAAGAGGCTACGAGGATGGTTCGCATTTAGAAATCGAAGTGTCACGCTATCAGGATTGGAACGCTCAATGCATTCTTGAACGTGGCATTAAGCTGCTTAAGTTTATTGAAGCACGTTGGAATTTGAAATTCAAAGACGAGCAGCAAATGCTGGAGTTGCTGCATATCGCATTTGTCAATGATGGCAGAGCAGAAATGCCAGAGCTTCCTGAACCAGAGGTTGACGTCGTAGTAGAGGCTGCTGATCCTAGTAGTGATTCTAGAACTGAGCGATCAGAAATTCAATTGCTGAGAAAGGGCTTCTGGGACAGCTTCGTTCTATATTGTCGCGAGCTTGGACGCAAGGAGGACATCGCCTTGCGTAAACCTTATTATGACGACTATTACGACGTACCGATGGGCAATCAAAACTACTATCTATTCTTTCAAATTTATAAGATGAAGGTGCTGCGTATTGGGATTTATGTGCATCGCCCTGAGTATTTTGCTAAGCTGGAATCAAAAAAGGCTGAGCTAGAAGAATTATTCGGTGCAGCATTAGAATGGTATACAAGCAGAGAAAAAAGTGTTGCCAAAAGAATTCTATATTCTGTGGAAAGGGATATCCTTGATACTACACAGCATGAGCAATATTTTGACTGGTTAATACAACAGTATGATAAGCTGAAAGCGGCACTAGAGATTGTACGAGCTAGGTTGTAAGTGATAATAACAGACAAAAGGTTAGCAGGAGGGAAGGCATCCCACTTGCTAGCCTTTATTGTGTGCATTGAGGGGGAATCTGTTTTCACAAAATGTTAATAATTTTGAAGAGTTGATCACTGGAATAACGAATGAAGTGGAACTGAGTAATAAATAAAGCGATAAGAGCTAAGTCAATTGACTAGTAAAAAGGAATGGCCTGATGGAGAGTAGTAAACCTACTGTCATCAAGCCTTTCCCTTTCTTGTATTACTTCAGCTTCAGCACAACGATATCTACATCAGTTACTGCTGTAAGGCTATGCATCTCTAACGGATCTAGCACTAAAACATCCTCATCGGTTAAGATAACTTCCTTACCTTCCACATCAAAGCTAACCGTCCCTTTTCTTACGACGATAACGACAATATCGCTGGCGTTGTGCTTAGCAACAGCTTCGCCTTGCTTAAGCTGAATGTTGATAAGATCACATTTGCTATGACTGAACGCTTTATCAATCTTTTTAACTTGATCCTTCAAAGCATTGAGTAATTGTAGCTTTTCCATCCTTCATCACTCCCCCTACATCAATGATAACAGTTGTCAGTTGGATTTAGATGTGATGCACGTCACAGTGATGAACTGCGGCGTTATTTTATGAAATACGCGCACGATCTCCTAGGTGCTGCGAGCATTGTTGAAGGTCCTAAGAAGTAATAGCTGCCCATATTTAAAAAGAAAAGCTGCCTAGCACGTCACGACAATCTGTCACAGACGGTCTAGGCAGTTTCATTAATAGGCTATAGTAGCTGTTCAATTTGCTGCTCAATATCAAGTAGGGAATCCCATGGCTCAAAGCGAAGCAGAACTTTGCCGTTTTGATCGACAAGGAATTTCGTGAAGTTCCAACGAATGCTGTTGCCAATAAAGTTATTGGGATGGTTCGATTTAATTCGCTCCGCAGCGATCGTCTCCTGCACATTACTAGGATCAAGTGGACGTACTTCTACTTCATGCTTTAAGTAGCTGAACAGCGGATGTGCTGTTTCACCATTCACATCGATGACCTCGTACATTGGGAAGTCAACGCCAAAGCTTGTACGACAAACTTGAGCGGTCTCTTCTCCGCTTTCTGGATTCTGTTGGCCGAACTGATTACAAGGGAAGCCAAGTACAACTAAGCCTTTTTCTTTATATTTACTGTACATCCGTTGTAAATCGTCAAATTGATAGGTATAGCCGCATTTATTAGCGGTATTCACAATCAACATAACCTTGTCCTTGTACGTTTGCATGGAAACAATGTCCCCATTAGATTTTTTAGCTAAATAGTTATAGATACTCATTGCTCTACCGCTCCTTATCACTTAAAAAAATGTTGTCCATATTCATTTTATAACTAAGGAGCTAAAATTGTAAGCTATATTCCCAGTGAATCCTTTAAAAACGTCTCTAAATACTCCACACTCGTAATCTTTTTATTGCATTCCTCACTATTTACGCAAATGAGATTGCCAATCGCGCGGTAATAATCTGGATTTTTCACAGCTTTTGCCTTTGTAACGGTAGAGAAATAAGTAACGTCTCCAACGCTGTTACAAACAGAGCATACATTCTTTTTACTAGCTGGTTGAAATTCGCATTCGATCCCCACCAATTTGCCCGCAAGCTCATAAATAATAAACTTCTTATTTGATCTTAGGTCAGTCCAGCTTAGATACGTTAGCTTTGTATGGTCGATGGTCGAGAGATCAGGTAGCTTTAGTTTTTTATGCTTAGGAAACAGCTTCTTAAGCTGCTGCTCCGTGACGGTAGGGAAGGGCTGTAAATATTCAGCGATACGCTGAATATACTGATCGTAATCTTTGTCTGAGCTCAGTCCAACTACATTCAAAAGCTGTTGCTGCTCTATAGAGGCATGTGGAAACTGCTGGCTGATTTTCGCATCCGCGCTATCGATTACAGCATTCAATACATGCTTAGGTACATTTTGCATCCGGCTATTATTTATTAATGTTATCTGCTTCTTTATTAAATTAAATTGTTCATTTCTAATAAATTTCTCGCTCATTTTAATTTCTCCATTCACATTTCGTTAGCTTCTCTCATTTTAATGTATGGGTAACCCCACTGAAAGGGAAAGAATGAGTTAGAAACGTTTTATACATAAAAGCACTGGTGACCTCGAGAGATCACCAGTGCTTCTCATTAAGCTTTACGCGAATAGACGATCTTTTTGATCGTTTCAGTTGAAAGAAAGTATTGCTGGGCTAGCTGCTGAATGCTCGCTCCATTATGAAATGCGGCACGAATAAGTGCATTTCGTTCATTTAACCGACTTCTTTCACCGCTTACTGCTCCCCATTGTTTATAGGTTGCTTCTCGCTTCGGAATATATATGGTTTCACCTTGAATATATTTTTGAATTTCAATAATTAGCTTTTCAGGTAATATTTGCGTTGCATTACTATACTTCATTTTCGCTCGCCCCTTATTGTTTTTTCATAAATAAGGTGCAAAGCCGACATATTAGAAAAGCTGTTTGGCGATTAAACTAATCGTTTTGCCCCATGCAAAGGTTCGCCTTTCCCATACTAGGCTTTGCATGAGTAGTAGAAGTCAGGGAAAATAGATGATTTCCCATTTGTAAGCACCACCCTTAAATTCAAATTCCAAATACAACATAAACCTACTCAATATAGCCATAAAAGTCAAGCCATTAATATGGTATGATGGGATAATATCATAATCGCATAACCTCATTGGTAGAATAGGAGAGTAAGGATCATGGAAATAAAAGCAGTATTATTTGATTTAGACGGCACATTGCTTCCAATGGATGAAGAGATATTTGTTAAAGGGTATTTTAAATTATTAGCTTCTAAAGTTGCAGAGCTCGGCTATAAGCCAGATGAATTAATTGCTGGCGTAGTGGCGGGACTTAAACATATGGCTAGTCATGATGGCTCTAAGCGAAACATCGAAGTTTTTTGGGAAAGCTTTGCTGGCATTTTCGGGAATAAGGTCTATGATGACAAGCCGTTTTTTGATCAATTTTATGCCAATGATTTCAAGCAAATTGCACAGTTTTGCGGCTATAATCCATTAGCTAAGCAAGCCGTGGACTACGTTCGCAGCAAAGGGTTAAAGGTCGTGCTTGCTACCAATCCTGTTTTTCCATCTGTCGCAACTGAAACAAGAATTGCTCTCGCAGGATTAACTAATGGAGATTTCGACCATTATACCACCTATGAAAATTCTTCCGCATGTAAGCCGAATCTAAGCTATTATTCGGAAATTCTCGAAAACATTCAATGTCGACCAGAGGAATGCTTAATGGTTGGCAATAATGTATCTGAGGATATGGTGGCAGCGGAGCTAGGCATGAACGTTTTCCTTGTTACCGATTGTTTAATTAATAAAAAGGATCAAGATATTTCAAACTACCCTCAAGGAGACTTTCAAGCTTTACTCGCTTATTTAAAATTAAAGCTGGAGGGATAGGAAGGGAATGGAAGTCGGTGGGTTTTAAAAACATAGAAGGAGGCAGCTATGTCCTGGAGCAAATTAAAGCAGCAGCTTGAAAGCTTTCTCAGTCCGTCATTGTCCGGTAAAGTAGAATACCGAGCAACGGGCTATCGATATTTACCTGATAAAGCTGGGCTTTGTTATATTGCAGTAGATAAGAAGAATGTGTTTAATATGAAGGATGCGACAACAGGGATACAATGGTATCAAACTGAGCTAGAGATTAAAAATGATCCATCCATTCAAATTGCAGTTAGCGAAGCGGAGCTAGATGTGATTCGCCAAGAAAGCGATGGGAAAATTCCAGAGGAGCGCCTGCTGGTCATTGCCAGAGGGCGAAAGCAGGGGCAATGTGCGAAAAGTATCTTTACAGCGCAGACTGCTTTGAGCAAATCCAATTTTGTTACGGTAGCTAATCGCTTTCTATCGCTTTCGATCGAGGAAAGCATAGACAGCGACGATATATTATTGAATATATTAGCGATTATTGATCGACGTGTTGGCAAGAAACGCTTGCAGAATTTACGCCAGCAAATTAAGCAAAAGCATCCCATTGTGCAATATTTCTATGAGCTGCGTCTATATTCATAAACTAAGCATAGAAAAAACCGAGAGCTTTCCGTAGTCACTTATACAGCTGACGATGGAAGGGTTCTCGGTTTATTTTAATTGGTTGAATGGGTAGAATTTCTAACAACTAGCGTAGTATCTACAACGGTTTTAATGCTGACGGAATGGCTGCTCTCAATATCATGTACAAGTGTATTAACTGCTAGTAGAGCAAGCTGCTCCTTTTCCACATGAATCGTTGTTAGCTCAGGTGTGACGATTCGCGCTTCGTTTATGTTATCGAAGCCGACAATCGATATGTCCTTCGGCACGCTGACTCCTAACTCAGCTAATGTTTTCAATGCACTAATAGCGATATAATCACATTCGCAGAACAGAGCGCTAGGTAAAGCTCGGCCTCCTTCTAGCAATGCTGAAAATTGCTGCTTCAATCCCTCTTGAGAGGTAAGAATCGTCGGAGAAACATAGAAAATAGAGTCCTCTGATAATTCTAGACCTTTACTTTGCAGGGCGTAGCTAAAGCCTCTTTTTCGCTCTTCAAAATTATGAATGCGATCCTCAGAAGCAAGATAACCGATATGACGATGACCTAAGTGAACTAAATGCTCAACTGCTTGATACGCACCCATCATATTGTTAATCCCGATAAAATGAAGCGGTAACGACTCATAGCAGTTATCTAGCACGACAAGTGGTAGCTGCAGCAATCTGCTGACAGAATCTATTCGCTCCCGATTCAAATTCGTACCCAATAATATGACGCCTTGGCTCCCGTTCTCTGCTACTAGCTCAGCGATTTCTCTATCCTCTTTATGAAGCGCCACAGTACTAAAGATAAGTGAATAACCTAGTACGCGACATCTTTCCTCTATGAAATAAATGAGCTCTCGAAAAAATGGCTGCTGGTAATAGTCGTTAAGCACGATACCGGAATTAGCGAACACCAGAAAGGTAATGGATCGCTGAGATGCATCGAGCTGAGACTTACGCTGCTTAGGAAGGTAATTATGTTCATGGGCAATTTGTAAAATTCGGTCACGTGTTTCGGGGCTTATGCCTGGTTTACCGCTCAGCGCAAATGAGACAGCAGATTTTGATACGCCTGCTAGCCGCGCGATATCTTCCATTTTCACTCCAATATCCCTCCTGCCTCTAAATGTTCAGTAAGTTAAGTTTACTTTGCCTCATCAATCAATGCAAGCTAAAGCTAGAAAAACAAAATCAAAGTATTTGTTTAGTGCTAGTTTAGTTAATTTTGTGAAAAATATTCGTTTTGTTTAGTTGACTATAGCTAAACTTCGTGATAAATTATAGGAAAATTAGAGTGGGTTCTGAGAAATTGTCCAACTTCTCCGTATTCCATCTAAAATGTTTAGGATAGAAAACTAAATTTAGTTGTTTAGTTAGTTTAGTTGTTATCATGAATTTATTCGTTTTTAGGTTAGATGAGTTTAGTTTGTTTAGTTGGTATTAGTAACACCATATATTCAGCAAAACATTCATCTCAGGGGGGAAGAGTATGAAAAAGTTAAAGCTAGGCTATGCACCAACAAGAAGGTTTGTATTCAGTGCAGAGGATGCGTTTCGCTACAAGGTGATGATTCGTGAGAAGATTGAAAGCTTCGGCATGGATATTGAGATTGTTGATCTGGAAGGTATGAATCATGAGGGGCTACTGTACGACGATCACATTAATGCCGAGCAGATTGCAGAGCGCTTTCGCAATGAAAACGTCGATGCTGTATTTTTCCCGCATTGCAATTTCGGAACAGAGGACACTGTCGCACGTGTAGGTAAAGCTTTAGGTAAGCCAGTGCTGCTATGGGGACCGCGTGACGAGGCGCCGCTTGAGGATGGCATGAGGCTAAGAGATACACAATGTGGGTTATTCGCCACAGGTAAAGTATTACGTCGCTTTAATGTTCCGTTCACTTACATTACGAATAGTCGTGTTAATGATCCAGTGTTTGAGCGAGGCTTTACTAACTTTATCGCAGCAGCCAATGTTGTGCGTCAATTCCGTGCACTTCGCATTTTACAAATTGGACCGCGTCCGTCCTCCTTCTGGACGATGATTTGCAATGAAGGAGAGCTACTTGAACGGTTTGGCATTGAAATTCACCCGATTACGCTAGTGGATATTCAGCGCGCTGCACAAAGGGTTGAGAAAGGCAATAGCTCAGAGCTTGCCGAGGCAGTTGACTATATTAAGGCGAAGCTAGATTGGTCCGAGGTTACGGAGGCTGATGTTAAACGAATTGCTGCATTAAAGGTAGCGATGAAGCAATATGCCGTGCAAACAGGAAGCAGCGCGATTGCGATCCAATGCTGGTCTTCCTTACAGGAAGCAATGGGCATTATGCCTTGCCTTGCGAATGCAATTCTAACAGATGAGCAAATTCCTGTAACATGCGAGACGGATATTCACGGTGCTATTACTTCCGTAATGGTGCAGGCTGCGACTATGAATCAATGCCCGACCTTCTTCGCAGATTTGACGGTTCGTCACCCAGAGAACGAGAATGGGGAGCTGTTATTCCATTGTGGTAACTTCCCAGTGTCGATGTCTGTTGAGGATAAGCCAAAGCTAAGAAAGCATTTCTTATTCGATGATCACTCACCTGGCACTCATGAGGGCGAAGTGAAGGGCGGTAATATGACGCTTGCTCGTTTCGACGGCGATCATGGAGATTATCAGTTATTTCTAGGCAAGGCGAAAGGTATCCAGGGACCTTATACTCGCGGCTCCTATGTATGGGTTGAGGTTAATGATTGGCCTCTATGGGAGGAAAAATTAGTAACTGGTCCTTATGTTCATCATTCCGTTGGTGTTCATGCCAACGTTATCCCGGCGCTATACGAGGCATGTCGCTATATCCCAGGCTTAACGCCAGATCCAGTTGATCCTACTGAGGCACAGATTCAAGCATGGCTGCGCGGTGCTAATTTGTAGCGTAAGAGCTTGTATTGCTAGAGACGCTGTGTTGTAACACAGGGTTTGTCGATACGGAGCAATAAGGTAGGTAGCATTGAAGGGAGGTACTTGTATGAGAAGAAGTGATCTCATCATTGATTTACAGCAAAAAGCAACGCAAATTCGGATGGATCTGCTTAAGATGATTCACGCTGCGAAAACAGGTCATACGGGCGGATCACTTAGCAATACCGATATTTTAACTGCACTTTATTATCATATTATGAATATTGATCCTACTAATCCTAAAGCACCTGAGCGTGATCGCTTTATTGCAAGTAAAGGTCATGCGGTTGAATCATTATGGTGTATTCTAGCAGATCGAGGCTTTTTCCCTAAGGAGGAGCTAGCAACGTTTAGTCAATTCGGTACTCGCTTAATCGGTCATCCTAACAATAAGGTGCCAGGAATTGAGATGAATACAGGTGCTTTAGGACATGGCTTGTCCGTTTCAGTGGGTATGGCACTTGCAGCTAAGCGAGATAACAAATCCTATCGTGTGTTTTGCTTAATGGGAGATGGAGAGCAAGCTGAAGGCTCGGTGTGGGAAGCTGCAATGGCAGGTGCACATTATAAGCTAGACAATTTAGTAGCAATTATTGATCGTAATCGATTGCAAATTAGCGGCTCAACCGAGGACGTCATGGGACTTGATCCACTGGATGAGAAGTGGAGAGCATTTGGCTGGCATGTTGTCGAAGCGGATGGTAACGATATGGTGGAGCTAGTTGATGTACTATCTGCCGTTCCTGGTGTATCCAATAAACCAACCTTAATTCTTGCAAATACGGTAAAAGGTAAAGGTGTATCCTTTGCTGAGCATTCGCCGAAGTGGCATCATCATGTGCCGAGTGATAGCGAGCTAAAGCTAGCATTAGCCGAGCTATCTTCAAAGCTCCTGAAGTTACAGCAGTGTAAGAGCGGGGTGCAAGTTCATGAATAAGATAGCGAACCGTCAAGTTGTATGTGATACATTAGTTCAATTGGCAGCTAACGATCGAGACATCATGGTTCTTACTAGTGATTCCAGAGGATCGGCAGCGATGGGGCCTTTCGTTGAAGCTTATGAGCAGCAATTTGTTGAGGTTGGAATCGCCGAGCAGAACATCGTCGGCATATCAGCTGGGCTTGCTCACAGTGGCAAGAAGCCGTTTGTAACTTCGCCAGCTTGTTTTCTTAGCATGCGTAGCATCGAGCAAATTAAGGTTGATGTCGCTTATTCCAATACAAACGTCAAGCTAATCGGGATCAGCGGAGGAATTAGCTACGGGGCACTAGGCATGTCTCATCATTCCTTGCAGGACATCGCAGTGATGCGTGCAATTCCAGGGATTGCTGTGCTCATGCCAGCCGATCGACATGAAACAAAGGCCATGATCGAGGCATTGGTTAACTATGAAGGTGGGGCGTATATTCGCATCGGTCGCAATCCAGTAGCAGATGTGTATGAATCAGAGCATTATCCTTTCGAAATTGGCAAGGCGGTAACGATGCGTGAGGGGAACGACCTGACAATTATCGCATCAGGAGAAACGGTGCGAGTTGCTTTAGATGGGGCAGAAGCTCTAGCGCAGGAAGGGTTGCAATGTCGCGTGCTTAACTTTCATACGATTAAACCATTAGATGAAGCTGCAATTATTGCAGCAGCCCGTGAGACAGGACGAATTATCACAGTTGAGGAGCATAGCATTCATGGTGGTCTTGGCGCGGCAGTAGCAGAGACGGTCGTTCAGCACTGTCCTGTTCCAATCTCCATTATTGGCTTGCCAGATGAGCCGCCAATTGCAGGTAAGACGCATGAAGTATTTCAACATTATGGCATAAGCGTTGAGGGAATTAGGAAGGCAGCTCATAAATTATGTCAATAGCATGAGGTGATGCTATGTCAGCTTATATTATCGCAATCGATCAGAGCACAGCAGGAACGAAGGTACTGCTGTTTGATACGCAGGGGCATGTCGTGGCTTCCAGCTCGAAGCAGCATAAGCAGTATTATCCACAGGCTGGTTGGGTTGAGCATGATGCCAATGAAATCTATAACAATGTACTGAGCTGTATCCGCGAGCTGCTCGATAAGGCCGAGGTAACTAGTCAAGCCATTCTTGGAGTGACGATTACCAATCAGCGAGAAACAGCAGTGATGTGGGATACGGAAACAGGAGAACCACTATGCCGAGCTATTGTCTGGCAATGTCAGCGAACAAGTGAAGTTTGTGCTGCGATGAAGGCTGCTGGAGCTGAGCTGATGATTAAGGAGAAGACAGGGCTAATGCTTGATCCCTACTTTTCTGCGACAAAGTGGCAGTGGATGCTTCAGCATGCTGAAGCTGCCCCTATCAAACTCGCAGCTGGTAAGCTATTAGCTGGCACGATCGATAGCTGGCTGCTATGGAAGCTAACTGGCGGAGCGGTTCATGCAACTGATTATAGCAATGCAAGCCGTACCTCGCTATTCAATATCCACACATTACAGTGGGATGAGGAGCTTTGCGAGCTATTCAATGTCCCGGTTAGCATATTGCCACAGGTAAACTGCTCGGATACGATATTTGGTCATACCAATTCGATAGAGGTTCTAGATGATGGAATTCCAATCACGGGCATTATCGGTGACTCGCAATCGGCGTTATTCGGCAATCGATGCTTTGCTAAGGGATCAGCCAAGGCAACCTATGGTACAGGTACTTCCGTGCTGATGAATATTGGAGCCACTAAGCCGATCCATGCACATACTGGTGTAGTGGAGGCTATTGCATGGGGGCAAGGCGGAACCGTAACCTATGCGTTAGAGGCAATCATCCGCTCCTCTGGAGATAGCTTGCTATGGGTAAGAGATAATCTAGGGTTATTTACTTCCTTTGATGAAATGGAGGCGCTAATTCAAGAGGTAGATGATAATGAAGGCGTATATCTTGTGCCTGCCTTTGTTGGTTTAGGCGCCCCGTATTGGCAGCCGGAGGCACGTGCAGCGATAACTGGAATGAACAGAAGAAGTAATAAAGCACATATTATGCTAGCCGCACTGGAGAGCATTGCTTATCAGGTCTGTGATGCAGTAGAGCTGCTGCAAGGATCTGCACAGCTTGCGATCACTGAGCTTCGAGTAGACGGCGGAGCCTCGCGAAATAATAGATTGATGCAGTTTCAGGCGGATATGCTTGGAACGAAGGTTACTCGTACTGAGGTAGTTGAGCTGTCTGCGATGGGATCGTATTATATGGGGGGCTTAGCGCTAGGAATATGGGGCTCTCTAGAGGATATTCCTCCTATAACTCAAGAATCTAGCTTTGAACCGTTGATGAGTAAGGATAGACAAGAACGTTTATATCGAGGCTGGAAGCAATCTGTATTATCGGTGATGACTGCCAATAACTAATTAGTTGAGAAAAGGTGGATTTATATTGGAACATATGCTTATTCCTTCAAGAAAATTAAGAGTAATCGTCAACACTGATGCTAAAAATGAAGCCGATGACCAATACGCAATCGTTCATGCAATCTTGACACCAGTATTTGAATTACACGGAATTATCGCTGCCCACTTCGGTAATCGACGTGGCGACAGAAGCATGATGGACAGCTACGATGAAACGATGAAGCTATTGGATCTAATGAATCTGCGCGATCAGATTAGAGTGGAGCAAGGCGCGCCTATTGCGTTGCCGGATGAGAACACCCCGATCGACTCGCCAGGGGCAAGATTAATTATCGAGGAAGCAATGAAGGACGATGATCGTCCGCTGCATATTGCTTTCTATGGACCGCTAACGGATATGGCATCGGCATTGCTGCTGGAGCCGCGTATTGCTGAGCGAAATATTATCGTCGTATGGATTGGTGGCGGAGATTGGCCGAATGGTGGCAATGAATATAATTTATCCAACGATATTCATGCCGCGAACGTTATTTTTAAATCTAATTTAGAGGTATGGCAAGTTCCAAGTACTGTTTATCGTCTGTTGCCGGTCAGCTATGCTGAGCTGCTCGAGCGAGTTTACGATAAGGGGGAGCTAGGTAAATACTTAGTAGAGCAGCTATATGAGTTCAATGAAAGCATCCCATTCGGAGCATGGGAATACCGCTCATTAGGAGATTCGCCTGCAGTTAGCATCATTATGTATCCAGACTGTGGGAAATGGTCGTGGAAGCCAGCTCCGATATTCGATGAGCAAATGCATTACGTTCACACAGGACGTTATCGTCCGATTCGTGTCTACGAAACGATTGATAGCCGCTTTGTTTTAGAGGATTTTTATGCGAAGCTGGCTAGGTTCCATCGCTATTCTTTAAAAAAATCATAATATTGTTAGTCCAATTACTCAGCAGGAAACCATTCCTGCTGAGTTTTATATGAGTCGGAAAAACACTAGAAAAAAGTCGGAAAAACATTAGTGGAAAAAACAAATTCTCTGTATGATAATATAAGCATAGAAATATTATTCAGCAGGAGTTGATGTACTTGAAGAGGGCCATAAGCTTTGAGATTAGAATGTTGGCCAATTTGGTGAAAAGAAGCATGGAAACTAGTGCAGCTAATGATGGTCAGGAAACTACGACAGGATTACAGGGCTGGATCATAGGCTTTCTGGTGAATAACGCCGATCGTGAAGTATTTCAAAGAGATATTGAGAAGGAATTTGACATCCGACGTGCAACGGTAACAGGAATATTGCAGCTGATGGAGAGAGATGGCTTAATCGAACGCAAATCAGTAGAGCAGGATGCCAGATTAAAGAAAATTATACTGACCGAAAAAGCGAAACGTATTCATGAAGTGAATTATCAGCGATTTGTAGAGTTTGAAAAGAAGCTACAGGCTGACTTAACCGCTGAGGAGCTTGATACCTTTTGTTCCATTGTTGAAAAGCTAAAGAAAAATTTAGAATAGGTTAAGTGGACATCAGGATTAGAGATGCATATATTATGAATGTTCGCATATTAATTGTTTGTAAGCTAATTGTTCGTGTACTAACTAATGTGATATAATTGTTCGTGTGCTAACTATTTATATTGTAATGAATACGGATGCTAACTATTAATGATGTAATTGTTAGGGGGCTAACTTAAAGTAAACACAGCATGAATGCCTACCTTTATGTAAAGGGGAATTGTTATGAAGCTAATCATGCGATACTTAAAGCCATTTTCAGTAACATTATTTATTGCGGTTGTTTTTTTGTTTATTCAAGTGATCAGTGAGCTAGGTTTACCTCGTCTCATGAGCGACATGGTGGATACTGGCATCCAAGCAAGGGGGATTGATGAGATTGCCCCTATCGTATTGACTGAGGAAGCCGCAGAGCTGCTGGGCTTATTTTTAGAAGAAACAGAGTCAGCGATTCTGCTGGATGGATATCGATACGTCGATGCTGGAAGTGATGAACAGCTGATCAATGACTTCCCAGGTGCTGAAAGTAATGGAGTATACCAGTTGAGGGAGCAAAGCGAGATCATTGATGGACTGTATGCAAGAGCAGTCCATGCCTTTGCTTTACATCAGCAAGCGGAAAGCAGTGAAACTGGTAACTTCGATAAGCTGAAGGACTTAGAGCAATTGATACCTCTGTTTAATGAGCAGAAAGAAACTGGACAATTAGAGGATGCTATTGCAGCGGCTACTTCAGCAGCAGCAGGGGATTCGCTAGCTGGTAAGCAAACAGCTATCCAGTTTACTCAAGCAATCTATGAGCAGCTGGGCTTCGATCTTAAACAGCATCAGCAGAATTATATTGTTAAGACTGGACTAACGATGCTCGCGATTGCAGCTCTTGGTGCAGCATCATCGGTAGTTATCGGATGGCTGTCTGCGAAGCTTGCTACCTCTGTTGGGATGCGACTGCGTAGAGATATTTTTCATAAGGTGAGCACATTCTCCAAAAGTGAGTTTGAGAAGTTTTCCACGGCTACGCTAATTACTCGTTCCACGAACGATGTGCAGCAGGTGCAGCAGCTGATTATGACAGGACTGCGCTTAATATTGTTTGCTCCGCTAATTGGGATTGGCGGAATCATCTTGGCAATACGCAGCAGCTTGTCGTTAAGCTGGATTATCGCAGTTGCGGTCATTTCGATCGTAGGAATTATTGCTGTTATATTTTCTATTGCTGTGCCGAAGTTTAAAATTCTGCAGCAATTAATCGACAAGATCAATCTGATTAGCCGTGAAAATCTATCAGGAATGATGGTTATTCGAGCGTTTGGCAATGAGCAATACGAGGAGCAACGTTTTTTACAGGCCAATGATCAGCTTAGAAAAACCAATCGGTTTGTACAGCGGACAATGGCGTTTCAATTTCCTGCAATGATGCTTGTTATGAATTTGATTTCGGTGCTCATTGTATGGGTTGGTGCGAAGGAAATCGCTGCATCACAGCTGCAATTAGGAAATATGATCGCGTTTATGCAGTATGCGACGATTATTATTATGTCTTTTTTATTATTATCGATGATGTTTTTAATGATTCCAAGAGCGATTGCATCAGCAGAGCGTATACAGGAAGTGCTGCAGACTGAGGTTAGCATTACTGAACCGCAGCAAGCTAAAGCTTTGGACAGAAGTAATGGCGTCACAATTAGCTTCAATAATGTCTCATTTAGCTATGGAGATGCTGAAGAGCAAGTACTGGAGGGAATTAGCTTTACTGCAACGCCAGGTATGACGACCGCATTTATAGGCTCAACAGGCTCAGGTAAGTCGACGCTTATTGATTTAATTCCGCGATTTTATGATGTGAGCAGCGGCAGCATCATGTTGAACGGCATAGATATACGGGAGCTTGCGCTGCATGAGCTGAGAGATATGATCGGCTATGTTCCGCAAAAGGGCAGCTTATTTTCAGGAAATATCGCAAGCAATGTATGCTACGGCAAAGAGGGTGCAAGTGATAAGGAAATTACCGAAGCACTTAACATCGCGCAAGCAACTCAATTTGTCGAGAAGCTGGAGCAAGGAGTACGTTCACCGATCGCGCAAGGGGGAGGTAATGTGAGTGGAGGTCAGCGTCAACGCCTCTCCATCGCTAGAGCGCTCATTAAGCGCGCGCCAATTTATATATTCGATGACAGCTTTTCTGCGCTAGATTACAAAACAGATGCGGCACTTAGAAAGGCATTGCAGGAAACGCTCACTACATCGACCGTACTAGTCGTTGCACAGCGAATCAGTACCATTAAAAACGCTGATCAAATTATTGTGCTTGAAAAGGGGCGAATCGTAGACAAGGGAACACATCACGAGCTGCTTAGCCGTTGCGAGGCCTATCAAGAGATTGCGTTATCACAGCTGACGAAGGAGGAATTGGCATGAGTAAGGAACAGCAACGAGAAGTGAGTAGCTCGAGCAATGAAGCGATGAAACAAGACTCGGGCAAACAGAATAAACATGTATTTGCAAAGCCTAAAAACTTCAAAAAAGGCTTGAAGAAGCTTTGGTCATATATGTCACCTTATCGCTGGCAGCTTTTTTTCGTTGCGTTGTTTGCTATCGGCAGTACGGTGTTTACGATATTGGGTCCTAAAATACTGGCACTCGCTACCGATGAGCTCGCTGATGGTATTAGCAATATGATGCGTGGTGAGGAGAGCGGGATATCGCTTCAATATATCGGTATCATCGTGTTAAGCTTGCTTGCGCTATACCTTGTTGGAGCAGGCTTCTCATATATCCAAGGACATGTGATGGCCAATGTCACTACGAAAATATCGTATAGTATTCGCAATGAAATTATGGCTAAAATCAATGGAATGCCGCTAGGGTACTTTCATCGTAACAGCCAAGGGGACACATTATCGCGTATTACCAATGATGTGGATACAATTGAGCAATCGCTAAGCCAAAGCATTACGCAGCTCATTACATCGGTTGCGACCATTGTTGGTGTACTTGTTATGATGCTTTCGATTAGCTGGGAGCTGACGATTATTGCTATATTAACAGTGCCGCTATCTGCCTTGTTCGTAGGATTAGTGGTGAAAATTTCTCAGAAGCATTTCCGTAGTCAGCAGAAGCATCTTGGTAGTGTAAACGGAATTGTCGAGGAGATGTACGGTGGTCATACTGTTATGAAGGCCTTTAATGGCGAGAAGAAGGCGCAGGCTGCATTTGATATCGAAAATGAAGCACTAGCCTCGCAAGCAAAAAAGGCAGAGTTTTTTTCTGGTCTAATGATGCCAGTGATGATGTTTATCGGTAACTTAGGCTTTATTCTCGTCTGTATTGTGGGGGCAATTCTGTCCTCCAACGGTCGAATTAGTATTGGCGATATTCAAGCGTTTATTCAATATATGCGCAGCTTTACACAGCCGATTTCACAGATGGCTAACCTGTCCAGTCAGTTACAGCGGATGGTTGCAGCTTCAGAGCGTGTGTTTGAATTTCTTAGTGAGGAAGAAGAGGAGGTTGAGCGTAGCTATATTGCGCTCAATAAAGACGCTATTCAAGGGAATGTGGACTTTGAGCATGTGCTCTTTGGTTATGTTCCAAATAAGCCCGTTATTAAAAACTTCTCTTTGTCGGTGAAGGCAGGACAGCGGGTAGCGATTGTCGGTCCAACAGGGGCAGGTAAGACGACGATTGTCAAGCTGTTAATGCGATTCCATGAGTTAGATAGCGGCTCTATTAGCATTGATGGTTATGATCTCAAGCAATTAGGTCGTCAACAATTGCGCAGCCTAATCGGTATGGTGCTGCAGGATACGTGGCTATTTAAAGGCTCCATTATGGACAATATTCGTTACGGCAAGCTTGATGCATCAGAGTTTGAAGTCATTCAAGCTGCCAAGCAGGCACAAGTAGATAGCTTTGTTAAGATGCTTCCAGGTGGATATAGCATGGTACTGAACGAGGAAACAAGCAATGTGTCACAGGGGCAAAAGCAGCTGATTACGATTGCAAGGGCGATTCTGGCGAATCCGAAAATACTGATCCTAGATGAAGCGACGAGTTCCGTTGATACGCGTACCGAGATTCTTATTCAGCAAGCAATGGATAAGCTAATGGAAGGTCGCACAAGCTTTATTATTGCTCATCGCTTATCGACGATTCGCAATGCCGATCTAATTCTGTGTATGAAGGACGGGGATATTGTAGAGCAAGGCACGCATGAGGAGCTGATGGCGAAGGACGGCTTCTATGCAAGCTTATATATGAGTCAATTTGAGGTGCAGCAGACGCAGCTTGTGAACTAGACTTCATGAGCAATTGAAAGAGGGTTAATAAAAGCATTGGCAGGATGAGGCTCCGTCATTTTGCCAATGCTTTTTATTTTCTGAATATGTCGTAAAAGTACTACTAAAAAGTCTGCATACCGTTAGTGAACTAACTGAATTTCCATATATGATGTGATTATTCGTTCAAACTTATTTCTAATGATGAGGAGGTTGCTTAATGAAGCAAGTTGAGTTAGTAACAAATGAGACGATTGATGAACTATATCACACCCCGGTTATTGATGAGGAGATTGATGTAACTGAGCCTGTACCGTATAGAAAGGTATCCGGACATTTTGAAGGGACGGATAAGCGATTTAATATTTATTTACCCCTTAAAGAGCAATGGCAGGGGCGCTTCTTTCAGCTTGTTTATCCGTTAATCGATGAAAATGCTGATCATGATACGATTTCATTTGCAATAGATAGTGGTGCATATGCTGTACAAACAAACGGTGGTAGCGGATTCCGCGTAGATGCAGCAGCAGCTAAGTTTTCTCGTCAAGTAGCTCAAGTCTATTATGGCACTGAAGAGAAAATATATGGGTATATTTATGGAGGCAGCGGTGGCTCTTTTCAAACAACTGGAGCAATCGAAAATACTTCGGGCGTATGGGACGGTGCTGTTCCATTTATTCCAGGCTGCCCTACGGCAATTCCAAATAACTTCCTATGTAGAGCATTTGCACGTCTAGTATTGAAGGATAAGGTGGCGCAAATTGCAGATGCGGTTAGTCCAGGCGGTAGCGGGGACCCGTACGAGGGGCTAAACGAGCTTGAGCGTGATATTTTATTAGAGGTTACTAGATTAGGAGTTCCGCTTAGATCTTGGGAAGATAGAGAGTATCTATTGAAGCTGACTGATCCTAAAAATTTATATGGATTTTTAGGCGCAATTCGTGCGATAGACCCGAGCTATGTCGACGATTTCTGGAATGATGAAGGTTATCTAGGAACGGAAGCTTCAGCACTCGGAGAACTTTTCCGTAAAGCGAGAAGGGATCAGTATGCTACGATTGTTTCGATTACTTACGGTGAAAACAATCAACCAACAGCACTAGTGCTAGACAGCGCACCAGAGGACCATTACCTAACCGGATTTGAATATACGGTTTATGCGGAGGATGGCGTCACCAATCTTGGAACGATAGATGGGACGCTCGATTCCGCTACTAATACATTTACAATTAAAGAAGGAGCAAGCTCAGAGGTTCTTGAAGCAATTACACCACAAGATAAGCTGCGAATCGATAATCTATGGATTCTTGCAGTGCTAGCGTATCATCGTTATCAGATTCCAAGCCTGCCAGGCTTCTATGCTTGGGATCAGTATCGCCATGAGGATGGAACTCCGCGTTATCCGCAGCGCCCCATTAATGTAGGAGCTATGATTACGACAGGAGTAACTGGTGGTGGTATGTTCGATGGTGATATTAAGGGCAAGGTCATTATGGTGACGAATTTGCTAGACTGTGACGCATTCCCATGGCATGCCGATTGGTATCGCTCAAGAGTACAAGCAGCACTTGGAGACGACTACGAGGAGCATTTCCAAATCTGGTTTAATGATTATGCAGATCATGTAGAGCCGCATAATGCTTATTTGATTAACTATATGGGCATATTGCAGCAGGCAGTAAGAGATGTTAGCACGTGGGCGGAGCAAGGAATTGTGCCTACGAAAGGGACGACCTATGAAGTCGTTGATAGTCAAGTTATCGTTCCGAGCGACGCTGACGCTCGTCAAGGGGTTCAGCCTGTTGTAGACTTGACGGTTAATGGAGCGACGAAAGTTAATGTATCTGTAGAGCAATCCGTAGACTTTATTGCGAGCATCAAGGTACCTACAGGTATTGGTAAAGTGATCCAAATTGAATGGGATTTCCTTGGCACAGGGGAGTTTGTGTCAGCTGAGCTAGAGCAGGTTGCAGAGCAGCTTGAGGTAAAAGCATCGTATATGTATAAGGAAGCGGGCATTTATTTGGCTGCAATTCGCGTCACCTCACATCGAGCTGGCGATGTAAACACAGCCTTTGCTAGAGTTTGCAATGTGTCTCGTTTACGTGTTGTTGTTAGCTAGTATTGACTGAATAATATTAGTAATCGATAAAAGCTAGGTGAGGGCCTTCGGGACTGAACCCTGTCTCAAAAACAGGATTCAATTCCTTCTAACAGCCCCTTCCGCCTAGCTTTTTGTGCTTCATTGTGTATTCTATGCTCGAAATTCGATCGTAAATTTAATTTGAAGTATACAAAATTAGATGTCGTCAAACTGCTAGTGTAATGTCGGTATACTGCTAGTGGCTCTATGGGGGATACCTTAAGATTAGATTATATCGTAAGCATAAATTTACTGAAGGAAGGGATTCATATGGAACAAGCGGTGCAGGCAGCAACACCAGTTGAGCAAGCTCCAAGAAAGAAAAAGAAAAAAATTAATTTTAAGAAAACATGGCCATTGCTGCTTATGATGGTACCTGGTTTGTTGTATTTAATTATTAATAATTACCTACCAATGTTCGGAATATTTATTGCATTTAAAAATATCAACTTTGCGAAAGGGATCTTTAATAGCGATTGGGTAGGTTTTAGAAATTTTGAATATTTGTTTACGACAGCAGATGCTTACATCATTACACGAAACACCATTTTGTATAATCTAGTTTTTATCGTGCTCGGAACAATCCTTGCACTAGCCTGTGCAATTCTGCTGAATGAAATCAAAAATAAATTTGCAATGAAGTTTTATCAGGCAGTCATTGCAATGCCCAACCTTATTTCATGGGTAATTATAAGTTATCTAGTATTTGCTTTTCTTGGTGCTGAGACGGGGTATGTTAACAATACGATCTTACCTGCACTTGGCAGTGATGATTGGATTATGTTTTATATGGAGCCTAAATATTGGCCATACATCCTGACTACCATTAATTTTTGGAAGTCTGTAGGCTTCTCTAGTATCATTTACTTTGCTTCCTTAATGGGAATTGATCATAGCTATTATGAGGCAGCTCGCTTAGATGGAGCAAGTCGCTGGAAACAGATCACTCGCATTACCATTCCAATTATGACTCCTGTTATTGTGATGCTATTCATTATGAATCTAGGTCGAATTTTCTACTCAGATTTCGGATTATTCTATCAGGCAACGAATAACTCAGGAGCTTTATTTAGTACGACAGCAACAATTGATACGTACGTATTTAACGGACTTCTAGGTGTGGGTGATATTGGAATGTCAACTGCTGCGGGCCTATATCAATCAGTAGTCGGATTTATACTGATTATTGTCGCAAACTATATTACACGCTTGATGAGCAGAGAGAATGCTATATTCTAAGGAGGGCTAGCTATGAAGAAGGAAGATAGAGGCTGGGCAATTGCTGGTCATATTTCATTAATATTTTATACAGTAATTTGTATTATTCCTTTTATACTGTTAATTTCTGCTTCACTTACAGATCAAAATGCAATATATGCAAATGGTTTCTCATTCTGGCCTTCCGAATTTAGTACAGCAGCATACGAATATATTTTCTCTGCTGACTCGGGTATCATTAGGGCTTATGGCATATCAATCCTCGTTACAGTTGTCGGAACATTAAGCAGTGTAATCATTACCGCTTTGCTTGCATATCCACTCTCAAGAAAAGAAACACCTTATCGTAACTTGCTAATGTTTCTAATTTTATTTACAATGCTATTTCACGGCGGACTTGTACCGAGCTATCTTGTCTATACGCAACTACTGGATGTCAAGGATACGATCTGGGCGCTTATTGTACCAGGCTTTCTGATGAATGGATTTAGTGTGTTGATTATGCGTACCTTCTTTTCAACTACGATCCCACCTGAGCTTATCGAATCCGCTGAGATGGATGGAGCAGGTGAATTTAAGATATTAGGAAATATTATTGCTCCCCTGTCAGCACCTGTACTGGCTACAATCGGGCTAATGAACTGCATTATGTATTGGAATGACTGGCAAAATGGTAAGATTTATATTAGTAATCCAGATCTATATTCTGTGCAGGTTTTACTGAATCGGATTATGGAGGATATTCAATTTTTGAAAAAGAATTTGCCGGCAGGAACCGATATGGCACTTGCATCGTTGCCTTCGGATAATGCAAGGATGGCGATTGCAGTTATTGGCGTGCTACCAATCCTTCTTGCCTATCCATTCTTCCAGAAATATTTCATTAAAGGAATTACGATTGGAGCGATTAAGGGATAAGAAGTTACTTGCGATAAAATACTTAATCACTACCTAAATTTGTAATTTAATTGATAAAAAGTAATTTATATGCAATGTCGTCAAAACACAATTGCAATGTCGGAAAAGTGTTAGTTGGATCATTTAATGAAGTTATAAGATGAAGGTGCAACAACAACAAAGGGGGAATAATAATGTTTAAGAAGAAGTCCTTAACGGTAATTCTGGCTTTAGTAGTTGTTCTTTCAATGCTTGCAGCTTGTTCGAGTAACTCTGGGAATAAGGGAAGCAATAATACTCCAGCGAAATCCAACAATAATACAAGCACAGCTGCACCAAGCAATACAAATTCTGAGGATGGAGATGGAAGCTCGCAGTTGGAGCATTACGATCTCGTAATGGCTATTCCAATTATCGGGGCGATTCCAGAAGATTTTGAACTAATTGAAGCGGAAATTAATAAAATTACAGAAGCAAAAATTAATACAACGGTAGAAATTTTACCAATTGGTGTAGGTAACTACATTGAACAATTAAACTTGAAATTCTCCAGCGGTGAGAAATTCGACCTTTCCTTTATGTTTGGTGGCGTGGGACTTTATGCACCAAATGCAGCATCTGGTAAGTACCTAGCTATTGATGAGATACTAGAGGAATATGGTCAAGGTATTATCGAGGCTGTGGGAGCTGATTATATCCGTGCACCACAAATTAATGGTAAGTTATATGCTGTTCCAACTGTAGGCTCATTTGGTAGTGGTGCAGGCTATTATATGAGAAAAGATATCTTAGATAAGCACAACATTGATATCTCTTCAATTAAAACATTAGAAGATATTACACAGGTTCTAAAAACGGTAAAAGAAAATGAGCCTGATATGATTCCGTTAGGTATGACGTTTGGAGTAGGGCCGGTTGTATCAACTCCTGAGAATGATAATTTAACAGATTGGTTTGGAGTTATTCCATATAATAGTACTGATAAAAAATTAGTGAATTATTGGGAGTCGGAAGAATTTATTCGAAAAGCAACACTAACTCACGAGTGGTTTAAGGCAGGTTATATTAATAAAGACGCAGCGACAACAACGGTACTTCCTTCAGATCAAGTAGCTGGTGGACGCACATTCAGTTATTTCTCTCAGAGCACTGCGTTTACAGCTGCTGATGCGACAAGGAATATTGGTATGGAAATCGTAGGTGTAGAGCTTCTTGAACCGACAGTAACGACAGCATCAGTAATGGGTGGTCTATGGACAATTGCACAGCAGTCTGAGGACCCAGCACGTGCAATGATGTTCCTAGACATGATGTATACTGATCCAGAAATTGTGAATCTGCTTACATGGGGGATTGAAGGGACACATTATGTGAAGGTTTCTGATAATCAAGTGGACTTCGCAGAAGGCTTAAGTCCACAAAACTCTGGCTACTATATGTATAGTAATGCATGGATGCTAGGAAACTCTACTCTTGCATATCTGTCTAAGGATGAGGATCCTAACAAATGGGATGTTGCTAAGCAATGGTCAGCAAATGCGATAGCTTCTCCAGCACTAGGTTTTACCTTTGATGTTGAACCAGTTAAAAACGAAAAAATCGCACTTCAAACGGTAACCGACAAATACTTTGGCTTAATGATGACAGGTTCCATCAATCCGGCTGAAAAATTGCCAGATCTTCTAGCAGAGCTTAAAAAAGCTGGAATCGATAAATATATCGCTGAGAAGCAAAGACAGTATGATGAATGGCTTGCTAATCAGTAGAAGTAATTTATATCAAGGTAGATCACAGGGGAGAGCTTTTGCAGCTCGAACCTGTGATTTTTTGATTGATGTCGTGAAAGTGCTAGTCATAAGTCGGAATAACGTTAGAGCAAAAAAAACGATTGCATTAGACTGATAGAAATATTACAGGTATGAGGAACCGTTTTGAATAAGCAAGAAAGCGTTATACATTTTCGACACCATTCGCTATAATGATTCTACGATATGGACATACCAGTTGTGTAAGGAGCGATGGATATGGCAACCTATGAGCGAGCGAAAAAGAAAAAATCATTAGGCTTCATGCTAATCGGCATTGTTGTTATGCTGACGATGCCGCTTATTGGCTTATTGCTCTACAATAACTTTTATGCGATTCACACTGTTCGCGAGCAGGTTGCTGGCTCCTACGAAAACACACTGAATTTATATATGAAGCAAATAGATGCTAACCTCTTTGATTTAGACGCTTTTATTAATGCGCAAGAGGGAGACTTAGCTAACATTGAACGAGCCAAAAATAATGATACGGATTACTATATGTTTAAGATGGACTTGCATTCCAGACTCGGAAAAAATATGATTCTGTTTGATTCAATCACCTCTTTTTTCATTTATGAAAAGTCACGAATGGACTATGCTGAAATTTTTAGTGTTGAGGGTCACTTTGTTGACAGTAAAGAGTTGAATAAGAGCTATATTAGCGACCTAATAGAGTCAGGACAACTGCCTAAAGCGTCATCACAGCGTAAATGGATACCGATTCAAATTGGACAAATCTACTATCTATTAAATTATGTTCAATATGGAGATGTTACGCTAGGTGCTCTCATTCAAACAGATGTACTTTTAAATCCTTTGAATGACTTTCAGCTTGGAGATGAAGGTAGTGTTCTGCTTGCTAATGGAGAGGGGCATCCGATTTCTGATGTCAATGCCAGCATCGGTAATGAAATTAATGTTGCCAAGCAAACAGATCAATATTATTTAACTGGCACAGACAAAAAATATTTAGTTGTTGGTGCCCCGTCGACCAGAGGGCAGTTTAACATGGTGGCGGTCATCCCAGATCAATTTATATTGGCGAAGCTTCCGTATTTACAAGGAATTATATGGGCAATTTTCTTAATAGCCCTATGTTTTATACCGTTAGGACTGTTTATTTTTCGAAAAATATTTTTGTTGCCGCTTAACAAAGTGTTACGTGCGATGAAGCGCGTTCGTTCTGGTGATTTGGATACAAGAGTCGAGGGAGAGGAACAGTCAGACGAGTTCCATATATTAAGTCAGTCATTTAATTCTATGATGGATGAAATTCAGTCCCTTAGAATTAATGTTTACGAGGAGCAAATTAGCAAGCAGAAGGAAGAGCTACAAAGACTGCAGCTGCAGGTAAAGCCTCATTTCTTCCTAAATACATTAAACATTATCTATAACCTGGCAAAGGTAAAAAACTATGAGCGAGTTCAAGAGATGACGATCTCGCTTATTAAATATTTCCGCTTTATGTTTCGGAGCAATACGACGTTTGTCATGCTTAATGAGGAGCTGGAGCATACTCGAAATTATCTTCGTATTCATAGCTTGCGGTTTCCTGAGCGATTGACATGGTCCGTTGAAGCACCTGAGTATTTAAGTGAAACTCCGATTCCACCATTAATCATTCAAACCTTTGTTGAGAATTCAATTAAGTACGCTGTATCACTAGATGAACCGATCCATATTTCAATATCGCTTGAGTTTATCGAGGCTAAGGGAAAGGAATCAATTAATTTAAGAATTCAGGATAATGGGCCTGGATTTGACGATGAGGTGCTGAAGCTCCTGCAGCAGGGTACAAATTTAGGTAATGAACAAGGCGAACATACCGGCATCTGGAATGTGCAGCGACGATTGAAGCTACTTTATGGTGATGAAGCAGAGCTTAGATTTCGCAATGATGAGCAACGTGGTGGAGCAATTGTGGAACTGATATTTCCTGCTAACTAAGATGGAGGTGGAATGATGAGCTACACGTTATTACTTGTCGATGATGAACTTCCTTCCATTGATGGTGTGAAGGCTGATTTGGATATGGAGAAGCTAAATATTTCTGCCCTGCATACTGCTTTAAATATTAGGCAGGCTATGGAAATTCTTAAAGAGCATCATGTTGATATTTTGCTTTGTGATATTGAGATGCCACAAGGCAGCGGCTTAGAATTGCTAGCTTGGGTTCGAGAGCATTATCCTCAAGTCGTTGCGATATTCCTTACTAGCCATTCGGACTTCACCTATGCGAAGGAGGCAATGCGGTTAGGAAGCTTAGACTATCTCTTAAAGCCGTTGTTACCTAGTGAATTAGAGGAAACGATACGCAAGGCGCAAGCTGTAATTGATCATAATAGTGAAGTGAATCAATATAGCAATTCTCATCAGTTGTGGTTGAAAAATCAAGCGTTAGTGCTTGAACGTTTCTGGCTGGATGTTATTAATCACACCATTCCAAGCCAGCTAGCTTCTATTCGTGAGCATATTGATCGCAATCAACTTCCCATTTCAGACGATTCTACATTTCTGCCACTGCTTATTTCGGTGAAAAGCTGGAATAAATCATTAAGTCGCAGAGATGAGAAAATTATGGAGTATGCGCTAAAGAAAACATCCGAAGAGATGCTGCTTGCTGAACAAAGCGGTAATGTCTTTTTCTTAGAGCAAGGTAAGCTTCTCGTTATTTATCCTAATTACAATGAGCAAGGGTGGAATTTTAATAAGCTCGAGGATGTTTGTCGCAGGTATATTGAGTTTTGTCATCAATTTTTTTATTGTGATCTAACCTGTTATCTGGGCAAACCAGTTAAGGTTATTGAAATGGCAACGTTAGTGTCCGAATTAAAGAAACAGGATAGAAACAATGTCGCATTCTATAATCAATTGTATAGCTACAGTAGGCAAGAAAATCAGCAGCAGCGGGCTAATCGTATTGAGATGCCAGACTTCAATATCTGGATGTCTCTATTAAAAACAGGTAAAAAAGCTGAGATCATTGGCAGAATAAAACAATATTTAGATGAGCTGGTGAAGTCTCGCATTATAAATATGAGCTTTCTGCATCTATTACAGGAGGATTATCGGCAGGCATTGTATTCATTTTTGAATACGCGTGGTATTCAAGCACATCAATTATTCGGTGATGAGCTATCACTAAGCTTATCTGAAAATGCCTCACGCTCCGTTAAAGATATGATGCTGTGGATGGAGCATATTATTAATAAAGCAATCACTCAAGTCGTTGTAATTGAGGATACTGGGGAAGTGATTCGTATGATTAAAACTTATATTCATAACAACTTAGATCAAGATTTATCAAGAGATACGCTTGCGAATGAAGTGTTCCTTAATCCCGATCATTTGTCCCGTATATTTAAGAAGGAGACTGGTTACTCGTTATCTGAGTTTGTCTTAAATGAACGGATTGAGCATGCCAAGCATCTGCTAGCTAGTTCGGATATTTCAGTAAGTGAGATCGCGCTGTCGATCGGGTACACTAACTTTTCACATTTCACAAAAATTTTCAAAAAGTATACTGGTTTAGGACCAAGTGATTATAGACAGAACAAATAATATACTCCCCTCGTGGTAGACAGGTGTATGTAGCCTGCTGCTATGAGGGGAGTTTTTTTGTTTACCAAAAAATATTGGGAAACTTGTCGTAAAAGTGCTAAATGAAACTCGTCAAAGTGTTAGTAAGGCTAAATGCTATAAAGCTAGAATGAAGCATGAACAAGAAGAATAAATAAAATCATTAACTAGAGGTGCCACAAATTAATCCAGAAGGAGCTGTTTCACATGACATACAATAGCATTAAACCAGGTCAGCCATGGCTGGATACAGATGGGAAAAGAATTCAAGCTCATGGAGGTTCGATTATTACAGTAGGAGATACCTTCTATTGGTATGGAGAGAATAAGGAATACACGAAGCCAGGCAGCGGAATTTGGCATTGGGGCGTGAGATGCTACGCTTCCAAGGATCTGTACAATTGGGAGGATCAAGGTGTCATTATTCCACCTAACGAAGAAGACGAGAGCTCGCCGCTTCATCCCTCTCAATATATGGATCGACCGCATATTATTTTTAATGAGCAAACAGGCAAATTTGTATGCTGGCTAAAAATCATGAAAAAGGATGACACTCAAGCCTCAACGGTGTTGACTGCTGATCATATACTTGGTCCTTATGAAATCGTTAGGACTGGTCTTCGCCCACTGAATATGAGCGCGGGTGATTTTGATCTTGTAATTAGCTCTGACGGCAAGGGCTATTACTATTTTGAAAGAGTGCATAGTGAGCTAATCTGTGCAGACTTAAGTGCAGATTTTACCGATGTAACGGGCTATTATTCAACACACTTCCCGAATGTGCAGCCTCCATTTGTTAGAGAAGCGCCTGCTTATTTCTGTCGTCAAGGAAAGCATTATCTATTCACCTCTGGAACGACGGGCTATCATCCCAATCCATCCGAGGTGGCAGGTGCACCAACCTTTCACGGTCCATGGAAGGTGCTAGGTAATCCTCATCCGAACGACACGTCGTTAACATCCTATAATTCTCAAATTACGTCTGTATTCAAGCATCCGTTCAAGAAGGATTTATATATCGCGTTAGCAGACCGCTGGATTCCTAATTTGCCAGAGCTAGTCGGCGATAAATTTGCATCGGGCGAGCAATCTCGTATTGCTGCGAAGCTATATGAGAAGGTGTTTGCTCCACAAAGCCAGTATGTTGTGAAAGAGGAAGAAAGTATGCCAACTTCGCTAGACTTCGATACATCGGTGTCTGATTATGTATGGCTTCCAGTTAGATTTGACGGTGAGATGGCTTACCTAGATTGGCATGATGAATGGAAGATCGAGGACTACGAGTGAGAATATAGTAAGGATAAATGTAACAAGATAAGCAAGTGCAGAAGCGGATACGGAGGCTAATATGGAGAATCAATTACCTAACTATTTAGATACAAACCTGTCAGCGGAGGAGCGCGCTGATGATTTACTGCAGCGCATGAGCCTAGAGGAGAAAATGGGGCAAATCGTCGGCTATATGCCAGACAAAGGCTCAATTGATCAGCTGGTAGAGAATTATCCTCAGGGAGCTGGCGAGGTAGCGATGCTGTTCGCAGGCGGATTGAGCAATAAAGAAGAAGTGATTGAAAAGATTACACAAATTCAAGCGAAAATCATGGAGCTATCTCATCATCATATTCCAGCTATATTTCACTTGGAAACACTTGCTGGAGCATTTTTACCTGAAGCGACAAGCTTCCCGACTGGCATTGGACAGGCTGCAACATGGAATCCACAGCTGCAGAAGCAGCTTGCGACAATCATTAGTAAGCAAGCTAGAGCGGTTGGTGTGACTCATGCGTTTGCTCCTGTGTTAGATATTGGTCGTGACCCTCGCTTTGGTAGATTAGGAGAAACCTATGGTGAAGATCCGACGCTTGCAGCAGCTATGGGAACAGCCTATGTTGTAGGCTTACAGCAAGATGGACAGCTGGAGGAGGCTGTGCTTGCATGCGCGAAGCATTTCCTTGGATATCATATGACGCAAGCAGGGATTCATGCTGCGCCTACAGCAATTCCGCCTAGAATGCTAAGAGAAGTATATGCTAAGCCATTTCAAGCGGCGATTACAATAGCTGATATGAAGTCGATTATGAATTCGTACAGTGCAGTTGACGGTGAACCAGTAGCAGGCTCTAGCCGCTTGTTACAAGGATTGCTGCGTGAAGAAATGGGCTTTAACGGCTTGATTGTATCTGATTATACGTCCGTAGCTGAAATGCACACGAGACATAAAGTAAGTGCAACGTTAACCGATGCTGGTGAACGAGCGCTGCGAGCAGGTATGGAATCTGAGCTTCCTTCCAAGGAATGCTATAACGATGAGCTAATGGAGCGTATTCGTGCTGGACATATTGATATCACCATTCTTGATGAAGCGGTAAGACGCTTACTAGTGTTAAAGTTTCAATTAGGACTGTTTGAGCAGCCTTATCCAGCATCACAAGTCAAAATTGAACATGCCTTTAATAGCCCAATGAACAAGCAAGTGAGCTTAGAATCGGCTAGACAATCATTGGTTCTGCTGAAAAATAACAATGGAGTGCTACCATTGAACCCAAGTAAGAAGCAACGTATTGCAGTTATCGGTCATCATGCCAACTCGCTACGATCCTTGTTCGGCGGTTACTCATATACGAATTTATTTGACGCCATGCTTAACATCGGAAATACGATGGCAGGTGTAGATTTCTCGCAAATTTCTAATCTTAATGAGAGCGAGCTTGGCAATAATAACGGTCAGTACACCTATCCAGGCAGTATTGTGCAAATAGAATCCCCACATACTGATGATCTGGTGAGAAAGCATTATCCGATGAGCACTACGCTGTTAGAGCAGCTGCGCTTAAGTTATCCGAATGCAGAAATTAACTATGCTTACGGTTATGCTTATGCGGGCAATGATACATCGAAGCATGAGGAAGCGTTACAGCTAGCTCAGCAAGCAGATCTCGTCATCATGACGCTTGGTGGTAAATTTGGTTGGGGAACGTTCTGTACAACAGGTGAAGGCATTGATTCTACTTCTATTAATCTACCGGAGTGTCAGGAAACGTTTATCGAGAAGGTATCTGCGCTTAATAAGCCAACGGTGGGCATTCATTTTGACGGTAGACCATTATCTAGCGATATGGCAGATCGACATATAGATGCGTTAATTGAAGCATGGAATCCAGGACAATACGGCGCAGAAGCGATTGTTGACGTATTAACTGGAAAGGTAAACCCATCAGGCAGATTGCCAGTGTCCATCGCCTACAATTCAGGGCAAATTCCGCTCTACTATAATCACGACCATGGTGCAAGCTATCATGTTGACACCGTCAATGAATATAAGAGCTATCTCGATTGCCCACGCGAGCCAAGATATTATTTCGGTTATGGTCTATCCTATACGGAGTTTGTTTATTCTAATTTGCAAATGAGTAAGGAAGCCTATAATCCAGATGAGCAAGTCGTTGTTACTGTTGATGTTAGCAACGTAGGGGATGTGGACGGCGAAGAAGTAGTTCAGCTCTATATTCACGATCCCTATGCAAGTGTTGTACGGCCTGTGCAGGAGCTAGCTGGGTTTATTCGAGTGCCACTCGCTGCTAAGGAAACGAAAAAGATTCAATTTGAGATGGAGCTAAGCCAGCTAGCGTTTATTGACGAAAATATGCGCTGGAAGGTAGAGGCTGGTGACATAGAAGTAATGGTTGGTGCGTCCTCCTATGATATTCGTCAACGAGGTTCATTCCGTATTCATGCGGATCAATTAATCGATGAGCGAACAAGGGGCTTTTTCGCTAAGGCAATTGTGCTGAGTTAAGAAGGGTTAGTGGGATTAAAGAAGCATGACAGTTTAGCTAAGACATTTATGCAGAAGGAATAAGGAGTGGTTTCCTTGAGTAATTTTTCAATTGACAATCTAAAGGTGAATTATAGACGTAATCCGCTAGGCATCGATGATCCTCGTCCGCGACTTAGCTGGCAAATTATCTCGAGTTCAAGAGGCTTCATTCAACAGGCTTATCAGATTCAGGTTGCTACGGATGATGCTTTTCTAGCAGGACGGACATGGGATACTGGCCAGGTTCAATCAGGTGAGAATGTTCATATTGAATATAGCGGTGAGCCGTTAGCTTCGCGCACTCGATATTATTTCCGCGTTCGTATTTGGGATAAGCATGGAGCCGTTTCTGAGTGGAGTGAGACTGCGTATTGGGAGACGGCGTTTTTGTCTCAAGCCGAATGGCGGGCACGCTGGATATCTGCGCCTATCGAGCTTAGAGAGAAGGATGTGGAGGCTTGTGATTATGTCCGCACGACCTTCATGCTAGATAAGCCTATACGTTCCGCGCGTGTATATGCTACAGCACTAGGATTGTATCGATTATACATTAATGGTAAACCGGCTGATGATACGTTATTCAACCCTGGCTGGACAAGCTATAACAAGCGACTTCAATACCAAACCTATGATGTGTCGGATCAGCTTGTTCATGGTCAAAACGCGATCGGTTGTATTCTCGGTAACGGCTGGTACAGTGGATATTTAGCTTGGGAGAATGATAAGGAACTCTATGGCTCTGTGCGTGCGTTACTGCTGCAAATGCGTATTAGCTATGAGGATGGTACGGAGCAAATCATCACTACGGATGATAGCTGGAAGGCTGGACATGGTCCGTTGCAAATGAGTGAGCTATATCATGGTGAACGCTACGATGCACGAATTGCTATCGAAGACTGGTCGACAGCAGCATTTCATGATGGGAGCTGGCTGCAAGTCAGTCAGCTAGAAGCACCACAAACGGCATTAGTTGCCCAGCAAAATGAGCAAGTAAGTATTATTGAAGAAATTAAACCGATTGCGATCATGTCAACACCTAAGCAAGAAACGGTAATCGATTTTGGACAAAATATGGTTGGTTGGGTAAGGTTCTCAGTCCAAGCGCAAGCGGGCGATGTTATTACGATTGAGCATGCGGAGGTGCTCGATAAGGAAGGCAACTTCTATACGGGAAATTTACGCTCAGCGAAGCAATGCATTACGTATATTTGCAAGGGTGACGGGGTGGAGACGTATGAGCCGATTCATTCCTTTCAAGGATTCAGATATATAAGAGTTAGTGGGGCGGAGCAGATCTGGAATTTAGAGCAATTTACAGGCTGCGTTATTCATACTGCGCTTGAAGCGACGGGCAACTTTGAATGCTCCGATGAGCTAGTTAATCAGCTACAGCGTAACATTGTATGGGGACAACGAGGGAATTTCTTAGATGTTCCTACGGACTGTCCGCAGCGTGACGAGCGACTTGGCTGGACGGGAGATGCTCAAGTATTTATTCGTACAGCAGCATTTAACATGAATGTCGTTCCATTCTTTGAGAAGTGGCTAGCGGATCTAGCATTAGACCAAGAATCAAATGGTCGAGTACCGCATGTCATTCCGGATGTACCGAATGCTGGGTACGGCTCTTCTGCATGGGGCGATGCAGCAGTCATTTGTCCGTGGACGCTTTATCAATGCTATGGCGATATTCGAGTGCTGCAGCAGCAATATCCAAGCATGAAGGCTTGGGTTGAGTATATAAGAGGTGAAGGGGAAGATGAATATTTATGGAATACAGGCTTCCACTTCGGTGACTGGCTTGGTTTAGATGCGAAGGAAAACAGCTATGTTGGCGCTACGCCTAGAGAGTTAATTGCAACCGCATTTTATGCGTATTCTACAAGTCTATTAGCTCAAGCAGCAGCCGTTATCGGTATACTTGATGAGGCTAGAGAGTATGAAGAGCTGCATCGCAACATCGTTGCTGCTTTCCGTGAAGAGTTTGTTACGCCACGAGGAAGAGTAGCCTCTCCAACACAAACCGCCTACTTGCTAGCATTAATGTTTGATTTACTAGAGGAGAAGGATCGTAAGCGAACGGCGCATATGCTAGCTGAGCATATTAAGGAGAACGGTATCCATCTCACTGCGGGCTTTGTCGGTACACCGTATCTATGCTTGGTGCTGTCTCGCTATGGCTACACTGATCTTGCATATCAGCTTGTGCTGCAGAAGGAATATCCATCGTGGCTATATTCTGTCATGCAAGGTGCGACGACAATTTGGGAGCATTGGGATGGTATTAAGCCAGACGGCAGCTTCTGGAGTGATGCGATGAATTCCTATAATCACTATGCCTATGGTGCGGTTGGTGACTGGCTATATCGCGTAGCTGGCGGAATTGACTTGCTTGAGCCTGGTTATAAAAAAGTTAAAATTGCTCCTCAATTTGGACAATATTTTACTTGGGTGAATACGGGATTAACTGCTGTTTACGGAGATATTCACGTTCACTGGCGGAAAGAGGAAAATAACTCGGTAAAGCTGGAGGTCACTATTCCCGCGAATACAACGGCAGAAATAGTCTTTCCAGTGAAGCAAGCAATCGCTATCTCAGAAAATGGGATGTCGTTAGGAGAAATGGAAGGCTTGATTAACGTCAAGGAGGTGAAACAAGGGCAAGTGGTTTCAGTCGGATCCGGAAATTATTGTTTTACATTTATTCATGATTTAGTGGATAAAGAACACGTCTAAAAAACGGTAAGCAGCTAATTTTTAATGGGAGATTTTTTGGAAAACTTGTATTGTTTAATCGGGGAAGACGTTATATGAAGCATGAGTTTAAAGTGGAAAAACCGGTTTGGGGAGATAATCAGACTAATGAATGGAGTCTTATTCAAATTATGGAAAGTTAAAGACCCTTATGCGTACCGGAGATATCATTGCCGCTGATGGTGAAAACTACAATTCACTCAATTCAACAGGTAACGGTTCAATTGTAAATATTTCTTCAATGAATGGCATAGTTGCTGGTGCAATTGGTTATACAGATACAAAATTTGCAGTACGTGGTATGACAAAAGCTGCTGCAATTGAACTTTCACATAAAGGAATTCGTGTTAATTCAGTACACCCTGGAGTAATTGCAACACCAATGATCCAACAGGGTGATGCAAAGGATGTTATCGAAGAATTTTCAAAATACATCCCATTAAAACGTGTTGCTCAACCAGAAGAAGTATCAAACTTGGTACTATACTTAGCTTCAGATGATTCTAGCTACTCAACAGGTTCTGAATTTGTCATTGATGGTGGTCTAACAGCTCAATAATGTATAAAAGCTATAAAAAACCTCGAAAATCAGCTTTTCGAGGTTTTTTTATTGAAGCAAAGAATTGGTTAAGCTATAGTTTAGTATTGTCTGAAAAAATAAGCAAAAATATCGTCATATTTCTATTTTATTGCAGGAATTAATGAGCCTTCGTCGAAATAAGCCGTAATTGATGCGGAATGGAGATCATGAGATGAAGCTGCAGCTTATCATTCAGCAAGCATTGTTACACAATCAATGGAATATCGCCATTGATCAAATGGAGAACGCAGTATTACAGGGCATACGGATAGAAGAAGCCCAACTTCAGCTTGTGCCGAGCGCGTTACTGGCAGCATCCCCTTTATTGCAGAAGGCAATTTGTGAAAACTTATGTGACCAAGGCCAGCTTGCGGAAGCCAAAGAGCTCTTGCTCGATGTTACGAAAAAGCTTGCGGCTTTAGGATTAAGAGGACAGCTGTTGTCATCTTTAGCCTTGCTTGCTGTCATTAATATTCGGATGGGGCTTATTCACGAGGCAGAGCCAGTTATAAGATTTTTATTTCATGAAGAGGAAGCCGGGGGAGATGTCGCTTATGCGATTGCCCGTGGTTTCTTTCTGCTAGATATCAATACCTCGCAATGTGAACGCTACTATCGCTCAGCGGTGCAAGCCTATGATCGTGATGAGATATACCAGCGAGGAAGTGCAGTCTTATTTGAAATGATCCTGCTGGAGCATTCGTCGCTTACTAGTCAGCAATGGGAGGAACGACTTGCTGAGTTTTCATTGCGCGTAAAAAGAAAGCAAGCTAGCAGCCTATTACTAGATTACTTGCTAGCTTTACGCTCGTATTCTGAAGGTAAGCTGGAGCAGGCAAAAGCAGCAATTTTGAGCTGTTCTACACTACCCGCTCCTTATGATGTGCTGCTTGCATTGCTCCGTTGTCGAATTGCCATCAATAGCGGCGATATTCAAAGAAGTGCTGCATATATTGAACAATTAGAGCAGTATGAACTAGAGGCAAAATGGGATCTCGACTATCAATATGAATACATCGAAGTGAAGTTTAATTATGCAGTGCTTTGTGAAAATTGGCAATCTGCCAAAACACTAGTGTCGCAAGCAAAAGGCTTACTGTCACAAGGATTATCGGATAAATTTGCGATAAAAATAGAAGTGATGAACGACAAGCTTACCGATATTAAAGTAAAACCGAAAACGCGTGTAAAGCTTTTCGGCACCTTACTTTTTGTTACGGATAACGAGGAGCTGCAGCAGCTGCAATGGAAGCGTAAAAAAACAAAGGAATTAATGATTTTTTTATTGTTGCAGCGAGAATATGCAGCAGCGAAAGAGCAGATTGCTGAAGCTTTATTTATAGATTTTGAACCGAAGAAGATGGCTAATCAGCTATATGTAGCAGCCCATCAATTGAAAGCGGTCATTAAGGAAACCTTTGGCGTCGACGATGGCGTAGTCATTAAGGATGGCATTGTGAAGCTACGTGATGATTGGTTTGAGGAAGTGGATGTAGAAAAGTATCAAACCCTGGTGCGTGTCGGCAATCAATTGTGGTTAGATGACCGAGAGCTAGCTGTTCGGATGTACGAGCAAGCAATTGAATTATATGATGATGTAGCGGCGGATTTTCCTTATGCAGACTGGCTGCTAGACTATCGTGAGCAGCTGTCGAGAACGCAGATTGAGCTATTTCGCAGATTAAGCGTGGTGGCGCTGGAAGCTAGACGATATGAGCAGGCGGAGCTATATTATGGGCAATGGATTAGCTGGCTGCCTATTGATGAAGAAGCTAATCAAGGGATGATCAAGCTTTTAAACCAGCAAGGCAAGCAAGCAGAAGCAGAGGCTTTGTACAGACAATTTGCTGAAAAACTGCGTAATGAGCTAGGAATTGCCCCACTTAACGAGACAAGAGCTATACTTTGGAGGGATGGCGATTGAAGGCACCGTCGTATATGGCAACGATGTTTCGTTTTTTTGTTCTTTTTTTAGGTGGAGCATCTTTAGTGCTTATATGGGTGACGTTAGAAAGCTACTATATTAAGAGACTAAGCTTCGAGTATTTAATGAAATTCTCTATCCCGGCCACCCTAGTTCTGCTATTCGGAATGATGTTAACCTTAATGATTTTTGTAGCGCTAAGGCTTAGAGGTATGAAAGTGATATTGGTACCTGAGCATGAAAGTGAAAAAAGCGTGAAGCTTGATCGTGTACAGCTTAAGCTTCTACTTAGACTGCCAAGCCATCTATTTTGGGGAACGGTTGCCTATGGTGGGGTATTTATTCCTGTGTACCATGTTGTCCACTATATCGTTGAAGGACATTCAATCACGCATGTTGATGAGTATTATCGACTTAACTTTTTACGTAGCTTCCTATATGAGCAGACAATTACATTAATTGCCGCTATTTTTCATTTTGCTGTGTCGAGAAGATTAATCCGTCCTTTGCTAATGAGACTGGAATATGTTGAGGATGGACAACGGCAATTTAAGAGCTTTTTATCGATGCTAGCGGCAACCTTTGCTGGCTTACTGCTCGTGTTGCAGTTCTCAATTCTGTGGTACATTATGGTGACGATTGTAAAGGGAGAACCGTTCGAGCTGAGGGTATTAATTGGTTTAGTCGTATTAGATCTACTATTTGCTATCGCGATGTTTATATTACTGTCGTATCAATTTCGCAAGGAGCTTGTTATTCTTATTCGAAGAATTCGCGATTGGCTTAGACAGACTGACAGTCAGGGACAAGATCAGTGGCACGGACATGAAAGAGCACAAAATCAAGCTCACAATGATGCTGACGCAGGAGGACGATCCATCTCATTCTTACCGATTCTATCGAATGACGAGGTCGGGCAGCTTGCGATGAGCTTTAATCATTTGCAAGCTCGCGTAAGCAGGGAATATGAGGAGCTGGAGCAGGAGCTACGATTAGCAAGACAGGTACAGGAACAGTTAATGCCAGAGCTGGACCACTTTAACGGTAACGATATGATTGAAGTAGTGAAGGCAGAAGAGTCTTCCAAGCCTTCAGTCAGTAATGTGTTTTACGATATAATTCCTTGGCGACACGGATATGTTGCTGTTATTGGAAGCAGTGCGCTAGTTGGTATGCCTGCCGCTTTACATATTTCCGCTGCCCAGCTACTGCTACGTGCTGAGCTAGAGGTTGTCGGTGAACAGCTGGGTAGCTTGGAATTAGCGGAGCTGCTGGTCCATTATGTGGAAAGGCTTAAAGAAATGTTTCTCCATCAGGATCGAGTCTCTCAAATTAGTCTATTTTCACAAGGCGGAGAAATTTCGCTGGCAATGGCAGTTGTTGACGAGCAGCAGCAATTGCTACGCTGCGCTACTCTTGGCGAGCATGCAGCAATCTGGTCTGAGGCAGTAGAGGATCTTTCGCATAGTGAGTTATTATGGCAGCATGGAGAGGTTGTTACGTTATCGGCTAATAACAATTCTGATAAGGGGCCAATGAAGCTACGAATTACGCATGGGCTTGAAGGGAGGAGCGCTAATGGCTAAGTTACGTACTTCTTCAACACGATCGTTCCTCATTCCACTTCTGCTAGCCTTTATCGGTTTATTGCTGATCCCTGTGGCGCTGCTCATTGTCTATGTATGGTATGTACAAGTGGCAGATCTTAATTGGAAAGCGACAACGCTATTACTTGTAGCTGTTATCGGATTTTTTGTCGGATATATTGGTTTTTTACAAGTCGCCAAAGCATTTCGCCGCCGATTTCAAGACATGATTGGAGCCATCACTTCCTTAATGAAGGGGGATCGTCAGCAGTTAAAGGGGGAAATTGCCGTGTCCTATAGTGATGAATTTGGACAATTAGGCATGGCTTTTAATGATCTACAGCAATTTACATCCATTAAATACGCCAATATTGAGCAGGAGCTGCAATTAGCTTATTATGTGCAGCAAAGTCTATTGCCACGTGAAGAATATGAGCTCAGTAACTTTCATATCGCTGCGATTTGTCGTCAGACGAAGGATGTTGGTGGCGATTTTTATGATATCGTAAAGCTAGGCGATCATAAATTTGCCTGTCTTGTTGGTGATGTTGCCAATAAAGGGATGCAGGCTGCACTTTTAATGTCTGCGAGCATGTCACTATTCCGCAGAGAAATGAATCTAGGTGGATCAGCAGGCGAAATACTTACGAGACTTAATCGTCATTTGTATCAGGCGCTACAAGCAAAAATATTTGTAACCGTTGGTCTGGCGATCTATGATCAAAGCAGCAGTGAAGAAACAGTTGAGTATGCCAATGCAGGGCATATGCCGCCGTATTTACTAGTTGATGGAAAGCTGACTGATTATATTTATCCTTCGATGCCATTAGGTGTCAGTCCAGATAGTCAATATAAAAGCCACAAGATAGAGCTTCCAGCCGGTAGCCGGTTCATTATGTACACAGATGGAATGATTGAGAGCTTGAACGGTGATGGCACAATGGTAGGCTTTGAAGGCTTTGAGCAATATTTGCTGCAGCTTGAAAGCAGCAGTGAGCCGCTCCAGCAGGTTAATCATCTTATGCAGCAAGCTGTACCGACAGTTTCCAATAAAACGGAGGACGATATAACGATTGTTATGTTAAAGCGGCTAGGCTAAGCTGTAAAGAAGTTGTAAGCTAACAATGATAACGTAAGGGAGAACACTTAAAAATAATGGTTGAGAGTTGGTGTGCGACATGGGGGATTCTGTGTTATTTCGTGAGGATTGGATCATAGAAAGTGAGCTCGGACGAGAGAAACAGGTACTAGAGCAGTTAACGTGCACCCTTCTGCACATTCATCCTCAGCAAGCACGCTTGGATGCAATTTTAACCGCCACTTCAGAGGCATGTCTCAATGCGATGGAGCATGGGAATCTTTTTAATAGGGAGCTGCCGGTCCACATAACACTACTTGTGCAAGAGGATCGTTATATTATAAAGGTTCAGGATGAAGGCAGCGGGGCAAATATAGGGCAAATAACAGAAAATACTGTCGGTAAGGTTAGAGATAAGCTGCATTGGGAAAATCCTCGTGGCTGGGGATTACAATTAATGCAGCATTGTGCGGATATCGTGCGTAGCAGCTGGAATGGTAAGTTTTGCGTGGAGCTGCACTTTCTAAACATGAATAAACATGGAGTGGTGAACCAATGACAAGTCAATTGGTAATTAAGGAACGGAGCTTTTCGAATGGTGTCATTTTAGATTTGCAAGGCGATGTCACCAAGACTTCGGAAGAGCAGCTGCTGCATTCCCGCAATTGGGGAGATGAGGGTGGCGCAGGCTTTCGAGTTATATTTAATTTTACAGATGTACCGTACATCAATAGTGCTGGCATTGCCATTCTCATCAGAATTGCCCAAGCAGCAGAAAAATCAGGAATTACGCTTTATGCATACGGCGTTAGTAATCATTATCAGAAAATGTTTCGGCTTATCGGATTAAATGAGTTTATTATGATCTTCCCGGACGAGTATTCGTTGATGCAGCGGCTCGGGGCTCCGGAGTAATGCTTGGAATTATTAACCGCCGAAGGGTGTGTCAGCTTGGCTTTGTGGAGTTAAAGTCGACTCACTCCGTTTATGGCGCCTCACTAGCTCGCATTATTATTTTCTAACTCAAACGCTACCTCTCCGGGTAGCTTTTTTATTTAGCTTTAAAGCTCTAAGCCTGTGCTTATCAGCTAATTAAACCTTCACTGTTTTCTGGGCAGCTCTCACACCTCCAAACTTACAAAAAATATCATTCATTTTTGTAAACAGCTTGTAAGTTGGCCGTCGATATAATTCAGCTATGTGATTTCCACCTATATGGAGGGAGAGGTTGAAGAAATGAAAAGGGCTGGATTAGTCGGTTTAGTCGCAGTAATAATGTTTAATTTACTTTTCAGCGGCATATTTGTGACAGGGCGAGCTGCTGCGGAAGGAGGGCAGGAGGAACAATTATTTTCGGAGCTGTTATCGCTACTAGGGGATGATTCTGATGAACCGTGGACGGAATCAGAGATTGTCACGCTTACGTCAGATGGGCTAGTAGGTAATAAAAATGCTAGCAATATGGATATTACACCAGACGGTCGGTATGTCGTGTTTGAATCGACAGGTGATAATATGGATCCGCGAATTCCAACCTCGATGTACGGTGATAAGCATATTTTTGTTCATGATCGCTTAACTGGACAGACAGAATTAATTGATGCTAACGATCAAGGTGAGCTTGGCAACTATTACAGTGAAAAACCTACGATTAGTGATGATGGCAATATCGTTGTGTTTGAATCTCGAGCAACTAATTTGGTTGATGGATATTCATTTACGAATATCAACCCAGAGGACTATGATAACGATAATCGTATTTATGCTTACGATCGTACAGAGAAAAGGATCAAGCTGGTAAGCGTATATGACGATGGATTGGGCAATAAACTGCCAGGGAATTATGATAGCTGGAATGCGAAAATAAGCGGTGATGGCAGCACTGTTACCTTTATCTCCAGACCTTATTTTCTAGACGAAGAAGGAACTTCAAGCTATGATCAGATTTTCGTGCATAACCTGGATGAAGGAACAACAAGAATTGTTTCTAGCCTAGACGATGGCAATGTTGCTTCGCCAGCTATCAACAACGATGGTGGCATCATTGCATACGTAAGCTCTCAACACGTAGAGAATAACCAATACCAGTACAATATTTTCGTATATAACGCTTTTCAAGATGAAGTGTCTAGGGTGACAGATGACTCAACGCTAACAGATGTTGATCCGCACACTTCTTTGGACATTAGTGAGGATGGCAGTAAAATCGTTTTTACCTCGACATCAGACAGCTTGGTGGAAGGGGACAGTAATGGTGTCGAAGATATTTTCTTAATTGATTTGACATCAGAGGAGCCTACGATTTCACTCATTAGTAAGGGTGAGGGGGATGTCCAAAGCAACGGCATTAGCTACGGTCCATCGATTAGTAGTGATGGTCGTCATATCGGATTTGTTTCCCGAGCAACTAATCTGCTTTCATCCATGAATTTATCAGGCATGGTTAACATTTTTGTTGTTTACTATTACGATATTTTGACAGGAAAGCTAAGTAATTTGGGTGGCTTAGAGCATCCGATTCAAGCGACTGATGTAAAGCTGTCTGATGATGGTCTTATCTTTATTGAGAATGGGGTAGGCAGAAATTATATTAAATCTGCATTAAAGGCATCGGCACGTCCAAGCTGGCAGACTAGCAAAGCTCTTACCTACTCACTCGATGCTGGAATTCAATTAACGTGGACACCGATTCAGGATAATTCTAATATTGCAGGATATCGAATTTATGAAAAAGCTCCACATCCGCTACTGGGCAGTGGGATCTATTCGCAAGAGCGTTTATTAGGCTTTACGGATAGTGAGACGACAAGCTTTACAATTAGTGATGTACCAGCGGACTTAACCGAAATTTCATATCGCGTTGAGGCGGTGGACTACAACTATCATACGAGTAAGAACGGTCCAACGTTAACCTTTGTCGCAGATGAAGAGCCACCGAGCTGGTCGAATGGTGCAACGATAACGTCGTCCAATCTATTGCCGACACGTGTAACATTGAGCTGGCCTGCAGCAACAGATAATGCCTCTACACCAACCTATGCTATATATCAGAACGGACAATTTCTGCAAGAGGTTAATACTAATTCATTAACAGTAACTAATTTGCTGCCAGACACTTCCTATTCGTTTTATGTGATCGCTAAGGATGCTGCAGGTAATAGCAGCGTACCGCTACCTACGATATCGGTAACGACTTTATCTTCAGCAGCGGCAATTCTTTCCTACCAGACGCTAAGTAATGGAGATATTGCGCTAACATGGACGGAAGGAATCGAGGTTGAATACTACCAGGTGCTACAGAATGATGGGGTAATTAGCGAGGTCAATAAAAATATATTATCGTATACCGTTTCTAACCTAATTCCAGACACGACATATCAGTTTAAGGTGGTCGGATTTGATGAACAGGATGAGGTCGTGTACCAATCACAGCAGCTTTCGCTTACTACTGATCGCATGGTTATTACGAAGGCAAATATATCTAGTAACAATATTATTAATCGCGTTGTACCAATCGGTGCAACAGAAACGATTACGGTGGTTGGTCAGCCTGGACGTAACGCACTTGTAAAGGTAACCTATGCGACATGGAAGGATGAATCCGACGAATATACATTAGATACACCTCGAGAAGTAACAATTGATATTCCGATGACAGAAAGCACAGAAAAACCAGGCACATATGTAGGAAGCTTTACCTTTAGCGAAGGAATTACGGAGCTGCGGAGGGTTGAAGCTAAGCTTGCTTTTAATGAACAGATTGCTACACCATCGTTAACGGTAGGCGGTATGCCAATAGCAGTGGCGTCGAAGCTGAAGCTTACAGCACAATCACCTGAATCGTTACAAGGCTATAAGCTTTCGATCATTAATCGATTGGATGGTTCTACTCAGTCAAATACGATAAAGGACGATGATGAGGTCGTAGATGTATGGTTTGATCGCATCAAGGGAAATTCTGCGTTAGTGTTAAGAGTGTTTAATTCAACAGGAAAGCTGCTATCTGAGCAAGCTTTATTACCAGTTCAGGCTGGGCGTCTATCGGAACAGACAGTTAACATTACACCAATAAAATCACTTCAACTAACTGTAAATGGTTCAGGTGCAGCGCAAGAAGGACTTTTGGTTTTGCTTAATGGGGTTGATGTAAATGATGAATTTATTCAAACTCAAATAAAGAGGACAGATGATTTGGGAATTATTACTGCTGAATGGGAGGATGACGTAGAGAAGGTGCTCGTATCCATCCCTCAGCTTCCAAGTCAATATAAGGCTTTCAACGAAGAATTTACGCTACCAGCTAAGCCAGTGATCGAGCTTGAGCTAAGGCCGACAAGCTCCATTCAAGGTACAGTTTATGATTCATCTGGCAAACCGCAAGAGGGTGTGAATGTTTCTCTGTACCATCATGAGGTTTATCAAGAAAGTGGCTACATGCTTCAAACTGTTACTGATGATCAAGGTGCATATGAGTTTGAAACATACGAAGGGACAGCCGAACTTTCCTTTAGCTATGGCAGAAATGTTAATCATCAGCAAAGGGTTGATCTAGAGGCTAATGAGAACAAGGTTGTTAATCATACGTTCAGTCCTTTGACCAAGCATCAATTGAAAATTAATTTGTTCCTCACATATAGTGATGGTGTCCGTCAAGGGCCAGTACAGATTGAAAGATATTTAGCAAGTTTATTTAATATTCAAGTAGATGGCGTTTGGGTTGATTCGGATTTGGTCACGTTATGGAAGCAGACAGGAGAAAAGGTGAGTGTGCTTGTAAATGGTTTGCCTCATGGGTTAAGTAAAGTATTTAAGGATGTTGTGTTAGAGGAAGACGGCTATACTGAGGTGACAGTTGAGCTTACACCAGAAATGTTAACGTTTAGCTTCGATCTTGATGCGAGCAACAATTGGCAAAACTATGGCGTGAAATGGAAAATTGTTATTAGTAAGCAGGATGATCAAGGTGAATGGTCGGTTGTTCAGACTTACAATACATCCTATCCAAACACTTATCAAAATGTTTCTGAGCCTGGAACGTATAAGCTATATATGGAATCAGAAGAGGGAGTAATTGAACGCATCTTCTCGCATACAGGTAAAGCTCATGTAGATTTGGGCGTATTGACCCCTAGAGCAGCTGAGACCGTATTAAAGGATAAGTCTAGTAATCATCTAACCGCTTCACCAGCTAAGCTAACTGCTGGTCAGTTGACAAAGGCACGTATATCTTACAAGGTTGACCGTGATGTTAGTGATAGCTCGATTGTGCTAAATCTTCCGAAAGGGATAGAGCTAGTAGAAGGTTCAGTTACTTGGAACGGTAAGCAGGCACAATATTCAATCGTCGAGAAGGCTGTTCATCTGCTAACTGGTGATCTAAAACAAGGTGATAAAGGGTTAGTTACGTACCAGCTAAGAATGAAGGCAAGCGGTGCTGAAGCTTCATTAGTTGAGGCATTTATGAAACTTGGCTCTGATGATAACGCAGCTAAAGAACGAATTGGCGGAGTAATGCTCTCGAAAGCGAGCCTTACCGTAGAAGCGCCTACTAATCCAACAAGCTTGAAATGGCGTCTGAACGGTATCGGCGAAGCTGACAGTAAGGTTAGTGTATATGTATCTGATCTATTGCTCGGTCAAACGACGGTATCAGAAGGTGGTCACTGGAATATGGAGATCACGGTTCCAGACCCTAAAGGTCCAAAAAACTTCAAGCTTTATGCTGAGTCAGAGCTTGCAGGAGTGAAGTATCGTACGCAAGCGAAGTATGTACAGTATGATCCAGATCAGCCGAGAGTCACTACACTAACGATTGAGCAGACTAATATGAAGCGCAGTACCTATGATCTAAGCAACGGTAGTATTAGTTTTCCATCAGTGATCAATCCTTATTATCCGTTATTATTCGAAATCGGCTTTGATCAACCAGATGCAGTTGAAAATGTGGCAATTCATATTGCAGGTCAAAACGAAACGGTTTCAGGAAAAGCTCAGATGCGAGACGGGATTTATTATGCTGAAATTGCTATAAATCCATCCGTACCTTTGGCTGGTTATATTTATGTATCATTCGATCGTAAGCAACGGTCAACTTTAGCCCCTGAGAGTGAAGAAGATGTTCTAGTGAATCTACCGCCTAATCTGCGTGAGTATGTTGTGGAGGAGCAGCAGGAGTTTGAGCGACTAGATGACAACACCATTCAAGGTTCAGTTGAGCTTATGTTTCCAGATTCAGAGGATATGAAGATGGCTGTTAATCTTGAGCTTGAGCGTAATACAGGCTACGTTCCAACAGCGGATGAGCTGAAGCTTGCTGAAGAGACGGGCATTGAAGTATACGGCTTAACTTATGAGCTGAAGATGGTGGGCGATCAACTCGCAATCGGGGTTGAAGCCTATATTCCTGAGGAAAGCATTAGCAATTTTGCACAGGCTTTTGAAAATAACAGCATCTCGGCTAGGCAATTTGCGCAAGCTCGTCAATTTCAGGCTCTGGATTCAGCCGGTAGTCTCTTAGCTCGAATGGGCATGGATATTTTGTTTGATAAAGACAATCCAATCGGTAAGGTTGGAAAAGAGATTTTAAGCTTAAACGATAGTGGTAACTCATTGGAAGGCGCTTTGAAGCTGAAGGATAAGGCGGAAGTGCTAGGTGATCTTGCAGAGCGAATTGGTAACTGTAATCCAGCAATGGCAGGATTTTTTGCACCAAGAATTAATAACTTAATTGAGCAATCAATTAGCATTGAATTTGCTAAAGTAGGTGTCTCGCTATTAGGAATTGCGCTTGCGCCTTCAACCTTTGGTGGATCACTTGCACTTTCCGTAGCATCTGGTTTAGTTACTGGTGCGCTTGATGCTTATGTTGATCGTCAGACCCAAACGCTTCGAGATGGTATTAACAAATACACAGACAAATGTGATGACAACGGCAGTGTGACGGACATTAATCTTGGTGATCCGATTGCTTCGCCTGTATGGATTTACGATCCGAGTGGCTATGTGTATGAAACCTTTGAGGATAACCGTTTGGAGGGTGTAACCGCAACGGTTATGGTGAAAGACAATGCTGCTGGTCATTATGTTATTTGGGATGCAGAATGGTTTGGACAAAATAACCCGCAAGTGACCGATTTACAAGGTAAGTACGGTTGGGATGTGCCGCCTGGCTTGTGGCAGGTGCAGTATGAGAAGGAAGGCTATGTAACAACGCGCAGTGCGGAGCTGCAGGTCACTCCACCTCATTTTGATGTCAATATTCCAATGATCTCTTATGCAGCCCCTAAGCTTCAAGTCGTGAAGGCTGAGTCCAATCAGCAAGCAACGGTCATTACCTTTAGTTCAGATAAGTATGTGTATGTTGGTAATCTGCATAGTGATAGCGTAATAATCACTCATGATGGAACTGAGCTTGAAGGTGAACTGGAGCCAATAGATGCGAGACCATATGGTGAGGATGAACTATTGCTAGCCAAAGGCTTCCGCTTTATTAGCTCACAAATGGTAGCACCTGGTGAAGAGCTAGAGGTTACAGTACGCGGAGGAAGTATTGTTAGCTATAGTGGGACAGAGCTAGATGAAGACTATAGCAATGCTGTTACAGTCACATTAAAGGATGAGGTAGCACCAACCTTAAATTCAGCAGTTACAGCGTTAACTGGGGATAGCATTATATTAAGCTTTAGCGAGCCGTTAGATAAGGGAAAACCGTTAAATCCAGCCGATTTTATGTTAACAGGGACGTTGCGTACCGTTCGTGCTGTTGATTATGGCAAAGACGGTCAATCGGTGAAGCTTTACTTGAGCGGCAAACTCATTAATAATAATGAGCCATCTGTAAATGTAGCTAGCTCCTCTCTGTTCGATCTTAGTGGAAATGCGTATGTTGGTGGCAACATCGAGGTAACTAAACAGATATATTCCAGCGATGCTACGCTTAGTGCATTAACAGTGTCAGGATATTCTTTAAGCCCATCATTTAAGTCGAACGAAAGTAGTTATAAGCTGTATATCCCTAAAGACGACGTTACTACAGTTGAGGTTACAGCGACAACAGGAGCTGCAGGAGCAACACTAACGATTAACGGCGTATCAGCTGCAACTGGTATAGCGCAAAGCACGTTAGTGGAGCATGAAGAGATCATCATTACGGTGACTGCGGCAGATGGTGTAACGAAGCAATATTATTTACTATCAATTGTAAGAGACAATCCACCTAGTAGTGGAGGTGGCACTGATTACATCGGTGACGGAGATCCACTTCCAACAGATGCAGAATCAGCAGTAGCACTAGAGATTAAAGACGGTGAAGCTGCTACAATCGCTCTTGGTGATGAAATTACAGTTACGATTCCGTCGGGTGCATTCAGAGAGAGCATTCGAATTATGATCGAGCCTGTGAAGCAAGGTCCGAGTGCTAATAATCTACAAGGTAAAAAATTAGTTAGCTCGATTTATGAGGTGACAAAGTCAGTTCCAGGTAATTTCGATAAGCCTGTAACGATTAAGCTTAAGCTTAATGCGGCGCTACAGCCTGGGCAAATCGCTAGCATCTATTACTATGATGAGGTTAAGAAGGAATGGATCGCAATTGGTGGTAAAGTAGACCATAATGGCGGGTACATCACTGGAAATACGGATCACTTTACGAAATTCGCAGTGTTTGTTACTGAGCCAGCATCTGCCTTTAAGGATGTTAGTGGTCATTGGGCACTTCATTCAATCGCCCATGCCATTGATCGAGGCATCGTGAATGGTTATTCCGACCAAACCTTCCGACCTAATATCAATATTAATCGAGCAGAATTTGTCGTGATGCTATCAAGAGCATTGAAGCTTGATGGAGAGCCAGCAACGCACAAGTTCAGTGATGAGGCCCTTATACCAAGCTGGGCTAAGGAACATGTCGCATTTGCTGTTCAGGCAGGACTTGTCAACGGCTACAGTGATGGCAGCTTCAGTCCAAATAAGCTGATTACGCGTGCTGAGATGGTGACAATTATCGCAAGAGCACTTGAACAAGTGGATACAGTTGAAGAAGGCATTAGCTTTGTTGATGGTAATCAAATTCCAATCTGGGCAAGATCAGCTGTCGCACAAACCGTGAAGGCAGGCATTATTAAAGGTAAACCAGGTAATGTATTTGCACCGCAAGATCAAGCAACACGTGCAGAGGCGGTAACGATGATTATTCAGCTGCTGGACACATTAAGTGAATAAATAATAGAAAAATAAAACCTGCCCCATTGAAGAACTCTGGATACGCTGCGAAAGTAGCGTATCCAGAGTTTAATTTTTTGGTGGAATGATCTTCGTTAGTGTAGGTATTGTTCTTTTTACAAAGTTTTTCAATCATTAAGCCCTCACGATCCCGTGAGGGTTTTATTTATGTTGTGACAATCAAATTAATCCTCTTACTATGTGGTTTATATTGATATTATTTCTGTGTTAGGTAACGTGACGTAAAAATGTAATATTTTATTTTAAGACTATTTAACGACGTTTCGTCCTTATATTGATTCGATTAGGATAGTAGTAGAGCTAGTTACATTATTTTTATCACGTGCAGAAGAAGCACAAGAAAGGAGCATGCGATGAAGAAAGCAAGTATTCGGATGTTGGTGTTAAGCATGATCATCAGTTTGCTAGCATTTCCGATGGCTATTTTTGCTGAACAGGCTGAATCTGCGTCACTCTCGTTATCTAGTAGCCGAGCAGAGGTAGGCATTAGACAAGAAGTACAAGTTCAAGTAAATGCTGAACATAGTGCAGAGCTGTACGGTGCTGAGTTTTATGTAACATATGATCCTGCCACACTTTCTTATGTCAGTGTTCAAAATGGTGCAGATTATTCCGTATTTTTAAGTACCGCTGCAACTGAATCGGGAAAGCTTTATTTCTCTGCAATTCGCAAGGGAAGTAATGAAACGTCATCCTCTCAAGTTGCCAAAATTACCTTTAAGGGGGTTAAGGTGGAGGATGCAACTCAGCTCCAATTAACTGCAGTAAAAGGGATTAAGCAACAAGCTTCACTAGTTGAAGTAGATGGGAAATATTATTCATCGATGAAGGATCATTCGCTAACTGGTAATGATCAGATTGGAATTAAGGTAGTTTCCAGTGGTTCTAATGATAACTCTACGGATCCAAACGATGATAACAATTCATCAGACGGTGGAACAACACCATCTACACCAACTCCTGCTCCAGTGGAAATGACTGATCCAAAGGAAGCGCTTCCAGTTCAATACGATGAACAAAGTAATAGCAAGCTAGAAGCGATCTCGGCACAGGCTGTTGTTAAGGGGAGTAGCTCAACTTCCACTACGTTATATGCATATGAAGCGTCGCTAGGTGATGATCAGGTGCTGATGACTAACTGGAGTATTCCTACCAATGCGGACTCCGAGCTTGTTGGTCTTTACTTCTACAACGAAGAGACGAAGAAGTGGGAATATGTTCGTGAAGCGGAGCGTACTGCAACTGGACTGTCTGTTAATCTTGAAAAGTCAGGGAAATATGCATTAATGCAATATAATGCCCAGTTTATAGATACGAACACGCTTTATAACGAAGCGAAGCGTGCCATTGAAGTTTTAGCTGCAAGACATATTGTTGAAGGTGTGTCAGAGGACTCATTTGCACCGGATAAAACATTAACACGTGCAGAATGGACAGCTATGCTAGTACGCGCATTAGGATGGACGAAGGACGCTAGTGCAAGTGAGCTAACGTTTACCGATGTTCCTAACAATGCCTGGTACAAGGAAGCGTTAGAAATTGCTTATAGTCGTGGCTTGATTACAGGCTATCAGGATGATACTTTCCGTGCTAACCAAGAGATTTCTCGTGCAGAGTTAGCAGTATTAATTGCTAGAATTGCTGGCAACAACAATGAATTGCAATCTTCTGGACAGTTTGCGGATGCCGATCAAGTACCAGCGTTTGCAGCATCAGCAGTGCAATATTTGAGAGACAGCGGACTTGTGAAGGGTTACAACGATGAAACATTCCGTCCGTTACAATCAAGCTCTCGTGCAGAAGCAGCAATCTTACTTGTCAGAATATTACAACAATAAATATTCAATCATTGAATGGAGGGTACTATAATGAAATTCAAGTCAAAAAAGTTAATCGGTTTTGTTGCATCATTAGCTTTATTCGCATCACTTGCATTGCCAGCAGTCGCAGCTGCTGACCCATCAGACGAGCATGTTCCAACATTTAGCTTAGAGAACGGTAATCTTGATGGTTGGGATTATATTGTTAATGCAGTTGATTCTTCAAAAACGTACTTCACCCTGTCTTCCGAAAAAGCTTTTGGAGGCAGTAATTATAGCCTTAAAGGGGTAGACCCATCTAGCACGGATGCTGTGGCACTTCATTCACCACTAGTAGAAATTATTCCAGGTGAAAGCTATAAAGGCTCTGCGCAAATGTGGAATCCACAGGATGGTCGTGCTTCGCTAATTATTCGTTATTTTGATGCTGACAAAAAGCTAGTTGGTAGTGATCAATTAGTAGCCCATCAGCAAACAAAGGGTTCATGGGTATACACGGAGGTTGATGGCAAGGTTGCCCCACCAACAGCAAAATATATCGCGATTGCTGCATCAGTATCACAGCTATGGACAACTTCAGGTACGTATTATGATGATTTTAAGCTGTATGGTAACTTCCCAGAAGCACCAGCAGCGGGCGTATATAGCTTCTCCGGAGAAGATTTTGTAAATGTTGATAAAACCTATGAGCTTACGTTGAAGGCTTCTAATAATGCTGATCTATACTCGATCATTGCTGATGTTGAATATGATCGTAACTATTTGGAGTTCGTGAAAGCGGAAGGTGCAGGTGCATTTTCTGATGCAATACTTACTGTAGATAGCGAAACTCCTGGTCAAGTATCAGTTGTTGCTACATTAAAGGGTGCGGAAGGTGTTAGCGAGGATACTGATTTGATTACGTTCTCCTTTATGCCGACTGTTACTGGCTCTGCTAATATTACACTGCTAGACACAACGATTACTGCAAAAGTGAGTGGTGACACTACTGGCAAGACATTTAGCCCGGAAAGTAATGTCGTTCATACTGTTCTAATCATTGAATCTAATTTCGATGTAAACAAGGACGGAGAGGTTAACTTAATCGATTTAACTTCGGTTGCTTATTATGTAGGAACGGATGCAACTACTGAAACGTCCAAGTATGACATTAATAATGACGGTAAGATTGATATTGTAGATGTAGGTGTTATTGCCAACATCATTCTAAACCAATAAAGGAGGATATAAAACATGTTGAAATCAAAGTCATTCGCTAAAAAGACAATCGTTGGACTTTTATCCGCAACATTGCTTGTTCCAACACATGCTATATTTGCCTCCGAGCTTGGTTCCAGTCAATCAATCTCTGCGACTGCGGCTTCAACGATCTTTAAGGAGCTCGGTCCTGTTGAAGAATTAGGTAGACCAATTGCCCAGCTAACCGTATTTGATGGTGTTGGCGGCAAGTATAATGGCGATGATTATTTGTACATTACCTCTACTGGTAAGCCAGCTGTATTTAACGTATACAATATTACAACTGGTGTCGTTGAGCACTCGATCGAAATTCCTGGTGGTGCTACCGTTTGGGCACAGCAAATCGATCCTCTAACAGGTGATGTGTATATCGCATCTACAGGCGAAAAAACCTTGTTCCGTTATAAGCCAGGCACATCTATTATTGAAACCGTTGCTACAGGCGGCAATATTAAAGGTCAAATCTGGGCGCTTACTGCGGATGACGAAGGAAACATCTACGGCGGTATGTACCAGCCAGGCGGAATAATTAAGTATAACCCTGAAACAAATCAAGTTGAAGATTGGGGAACGATTAAGGAGGGGCATGATTATGTACGCTCCATCGCTTACCATGACGGCTATATTTATGCTGGATTAGGTGCTAGAGGCGGACTTGTCAAAATTGATAAAAATGATCCTACTAATAAAGTAGAAATTCCATTAAAGCAGCTTGCAGCGCAAAAAGAGGGTGAGGATCATCCATTCCTTTACTCACTAGATGCACGAGGAAATTACTTATTTGCCCATTTTCAAGGTAATAATCATGCGAGCTATATGATCTATGATCTAGTTGATGAAGCATGGCTAGATATTGAGATGAAGGTTGCGCCAGGCTTGCAGGTTTCTGAAGTGAAGGACAACAAGGTATACTTCAACTCTGAAAATGAAGTCGTATACTTCGATATGGATACGGAAGAAGTAATCAGTACGGATATTGAAAACCCATCCTCCTTTCGTGCTGGCTTCTGGGCCCAGCCACAAGGGTATGATCATGATGTGCTTGTGAATGTCGCTTACGGCGGGTCTGTAATTTATATCGACATCGAAAATCAAACACGCGTAGTTGAATCACCAATGTTTTTAGGTGGTGGATTGGATATCCATACGTTAGAAACAGGTGAAGATGGCAAGCTATACATGACGGGCTATACAGGAGCAATTGGTAAAGCCTATGATCCAGCCAACAATGCATGGCAACAGTTTGGCATGGGGCAGTCTGAAAGTATTGGTGTGAGTGGAAGCAAAGTTTATTTTGGTGAATATCCACACGCGCAAATTTATATGCTAGACACTGCTGATTCGAGTATGGAGAAGCCAGTTAAAATTTTAGAAGTAGGAGAGCAGCAGGATCGTCCGTATGTCAACACATTTGGTGATGGCTATGCATTCTTCGGACATATTCCAACCTACGGTGAAAACGGAGGAGCATTAGCGATCTTTGAAGAGGAAAACCCTGAAGAGACACTTCGTGTATACCGTAACATTGTCCAAGATCAAAGTATTGTAGGTTTGGCTTACAAGGATGGTATTATTTATGGCTCTACATCGGTGCATGGCGGACTAGATTCTAAAATTATTACTGATCCAGCGAAGCTGTTCACATTTGACGTAGAAACTGGTGAAAAGCTAGATGAATGGGAGCTAGATATTCCAGGCTATAACGGATACATTTCCTTTATTAGTGGTCTTACCTTTGATGAAGATGGATTATTATGGGCTGTAGCCAATGGTTATATCGTGGCAATCAATCCAGAAACGAAAGAAATTGTGAAATATAAAGGTGTGTTCCCAGACGTATCTAACTACGGTAAATGGCGTCCAGTTCATGTTCGTTTCCACGATGGAGTGATCTACACAGATATGTATGGTCAAATGGTTCTAGTAGATCCGAATACGATGGAGCACAATGATCTTGGCATTAGTACAGTATTGTTCTCGCTAGATCAAGAGGGCAGCCTGTATTATGCACAAGGTGCAACGCTTTACAAGCGTACAGTAACAGATATGGAGTTTATTCCAGCTGGTAAGTTGAATATGTCTGCTCCTAATCGTGTAGGCTTGTCTGATGAATTCAGCGTGAAGATCAATACAGTGAATGCTTACTCACTAAACAGTGGCGATGTGAAAATCTCCTTTGATAGCAGCCTACTAGAAGTAGTTTCTGTTGAAGCGGGCAGCGCTCTAGCGGAAAATGCATTTGTCACTTACAAAACATCTGGCGATGAGCTTCAAATTCTATTCTCGGAAACAGGTGCTTCTAGCGGCGTCAATGGAAATGTTGAAGTTTTAGATATTACGTTCCGTGCCAAGGGTGAAATCTCCACTGCAATTTTTACATTGCAAGCAGATTCTGCTGTTGGTGCAACACATGTTATATCTAGTAACCTTCTATATCCTCTAGGTGAAGCTAAGCTAGCAACGACACTAATCCGAGATACGTTAGACGTAACTGGTGATGGAGAAGTGACAATTAGTGACTTGATAGCTACATCTAAACGAGTAGGAACTAACCAGCTGCAGTACGATGTCAATCTTGATGGTGTTGTAGATGAGCTAGATGTTCAAGCAATCTCTTTACGCCTACTTGCAGATCGTAAATAGTTACACCTGACAGACAATACAGTGCTTTTTGATAAGTGAAAAATAACTAAGGAGTGACAACATTGAAAAGAAAATCAATTAGTTTTGTTGCAAGCATGGGTCTATTTTTTAGTTTATTATCACCAGCGTTAACGTCTAATACAGCATTGGCAGCAGAGCAAGATAGCAACTCATTATTATGGAATGCTGGATTTGAAAATGAAGTTGTTGATGAAACGATTTTGGGGTGGCACATTGATGCGGTAGAGGGGATCGGCAATGGCACCATTTCAATAAGCACTGATTATGTTAGAAATGGTAATCAAAGCTTATTATTTGAAGACAAGAACGCTAACAAACCAGAAGGTAGATTTAGAGTTTTAAGTAACCCGATCGCAGTGCAAGAAAAGGATCAGGTAACATTTGAAGTTTACGTATATCGTGTAGAAGACAAGGATCAAACGAATGGCATACAGCCTGTTATTCATTTTTACGATGTGAACGGTAATACAACGAAAACCAATGCCTTTGTCCAATATGGGAAAGCGGATATCACGTCGGGAGTATGGAATAAACTGACGGTAACTGCGGAGGTTCCTGCAAAAACTACCGAAATTAAAGTAGGTTTATATTCTGGTGATGTTAGCTTAACAAAGCTTTATGCTGATGATGCGTCGCTGGTGATTACATCTCCTGAGCCATCAGAGAGCCCAGCACCATCAGAGAGCCCAGCACCATCAGAGAGCCCAGCACCATCAGAGAGCCCAGCGCCATCAGAAAACCCGGCACCATCAGAGAGCCCGGCACCATCCGAAAGCCCGGCACCATCCGAAAGCCCAGAGCCTTCTGATGCACCAGCAACAACACTGTTAAATCCTGATCTGGAAAGTGAAGTTGATAACGAAAATATACCTGGATGGGGTATTTCTTCGGATACGGTAGGAAATGGCTCTATCTCTATTAGCACAACCTACGCAAGATCTGGAACGCAAAGCTTATTGTTTGAAGACAAGAACGATGCACAATCGGGAGCTAGATTCAGAGTATTGAGTAATGCTATCGCTGTAAAAGAAGAAGATAACGTAACGTTTGATGTATATGTATATAAAGAAAAAGCGAAAGATCAAACACATGGTATACAGCCCGTTATTTTTTACTATGATGCGGACGGTAATACTACCAAAAACAACGACTTTGTACAATATGGTGCATCTGCGGTACCAACAGAAAAATGGACTAAACTAAGCGTGAATGGTCAGGTTCCGAAGGGTACAGTTAGCATTAAAGTTGGTCTGTACTCCGGTGATCCGAGTTTAACTAAGGTTTATATGGACGACGCAGCTGTGACGATTACATCAGCCTCTCAAGAAGAAACAACGTATCCAGATTCAGTTGTGAACGGAGGCTTTGAGGATGAGCTAGTGGATGGAGTTATTCCGGGGTGGAGACTAGGTGCTGGTACAGAAGGAACATTGGAGTATAACCAGACCATTGTGAAATCGGGTAATAATAGCTTGTACTTCAAGGATTCTAACACTGAGAAAAATACTCGTTATTTAAGTGATCAGTTTGCTGTACAAGGTGGCAAGACGATTATTGCTCAAGCGAATGCATATGTGATAAGTCAAAGTCATAATATCGTTCTGGAGTTTTACTATTACGATGCAGCAGGTACGCAAATCGGCTTCAATCAATCATTGTTCTCAGGTAATACGCTTGGCACAGAAAAGTGGTCAGCGATGAAGCTGCAAACAGAGCTGCCAGCTAATGCAGTATCTGCCCGAATCGGACTAAATTCAGGTGATGTAAGTGAAACTGAAGCATATTTTGATGATATTTCTATCATGACATTAGATGAAGAAGCTCCATTAGAGCGTGAATATCAAGCAGCAGAAAATCTTGGTGACATGGTCTATGTCAATCTTGGTCAAGGTGCGGCTATTCAAACTAATGCGGATGGCGTAAACGAAGCGTATTTTATTACGAATGGTAAGCCAGGTTCATTTTTTGCAGTTGAGCTAGAAACAGGTAAAAGATTATTCTCAGAGGTTATTCCACATACCGAAGCTACGTGGGCAATTACAATTGGTGAAGATAAAAATGTTTACTTTGCCACTACGGGTGATGGTACGTTATATCGTTATTTGCCAACAGAGAAACGTGTTGAAAAACTAGGTTACAACTCAGCAGATAACTGGGTGTTTGATCTAGAAACGATTGGCGACAAGGTTTATGGTGGAACATACAACGCTACGACTGACGGTAAAGTATTTGAATACGATATGACTACTAAAACCTTCCGTAATTACGGTGTGGTAAGTAAAGGTCAAAACTATGTGCGTGGTATTGATGTTGATGATCAGTACATTTATGCGGCGATGGGTACAACGATTGCTCTTCACAAAATTGATCGTGTAACAGGTGATATTACAGAAATAAACGTTCCAGGATACTCAGGTAATACGGGAACTGCTGGTGATGTGTATGTCATTAACGATAAAATCTTCTTCTCCGCTAGTACGCAAAACATTGTTGTACTTGATAAAGAAACATTAACGATTGATGCTACATTTGCACAGCAAGCAATGATTTCTGACCCGCATCCAGTAAGAAGTAATGAAATCTATTATGTCTTTGCGCAAAAGCTTTACAAGTATGATATGGAGGAAAAAACTAAAACGGTTATTGAGCTTCCATATGATTTACCAGATACACCGCGTTATAAGGATTTTGAATGGGTTACATTAACAAGTGGTGAAAAGGCTGGCCAAGTGGTGCTTGCTACCATTACACAATATGGCGAAACGATGTTAATTGATCCAGATAACTCTTGGATTAAGTATGTAAATCTTGATGTTTCAGCGAATAGCGTAGCATTACAAGCGATTGAGGCTGGTCCAGATGGACGTATTTACATGGGTGGATACCAACGTGGTATGAGCATTTACAATCCATTCACGAATGAGATTGAAGCGAACCTTGCGAATTTTGCACAGCCAGAAGGGATTGGCTTCAAGGATGGCTTAGTGTACTATGGAACGTACGTAGGAGCAGTTATTCAACAATACGATCCAACTCAGCCTATCGAAATGAATGTTAATCCTAAAGTCGTATTCGACGTGGAGCATCAAGATCGACCATTTGCGCTTACTGCAGGGGAAGATAAATTCTTTGTAGGTACTGTGCCTGATTATGGCTTCCTAGGTGGAGCATTAGCAATCTACGATCAGAAAACAGATAAATGGACGCAATACAACCATGAAGCATTTGCTGAAAATCATAGCGTAATGAGCTTAGCCTATCGTGATCAGTTATTGTTCGGTGGAACAACAGTATGGGGAGGTTTAGGGATCGAACCAACTGAGGAAGAAGCGGTTATCTTCATCTGGGATACAGAGAATAATCAACTAATCAAGCATATCAAGCTAAGTGAGTTAGGATTAGCTATTGATGAAACGCCACGTATGATCGGTTCGATTCATTTTGGACCGGATGGATTACTGTGGGGAGTAGTTGATGGAACGATTTTTGCGCTAGATGTTAGCGATATTGATAATCCGACCATCGTAAAAAGCAAAATGCTGTTCCCAAGCTTGTATAATACAAGCAAATGGTTAGAGTATAAAATTGAGTGGGCACCAGATGGTATGATTTATACGTCATTGGCACGTAAGCTAATTGCATTAGATCCTGATACGTTGAAATTCAAGGTGCTGGATAACACATTTACTAACGAGATGACTATTGGTATTGATGGCAGTATCTATTATGCTCCAGGAGCTAACACATATCTACATCGTATTGCCGTACCTGAGACAGATGCTACGTTATCTGCACTTTATGTAAATAATGCTTTAGTAGAGGATTTTTCTCCAGGTGTACTACGCTATGAGGTGGAAGCAACTGAAGCGATCGAAGTAACTGCAACTGCTAAGCAGTCGGGGGCACTGATTGATATTACAACGAATGAAGATGGATCAGTTACTGTAACAGTGACAGGTACTGATGGTAAATCAAAATTACAATATGTTGTTGTAACGAAGGAACCAACGGTAAAACCATCGCCAAGTCCGTCGCCATCACCAAAACCGACTCCGACACCGAGTGAAAGTCCATTGACACCTACGCCTGCGCCAACAGCAACACCTGCTGGGGCACAACAAATTACAGCCGATGAACTGACTTCACAAAATGGGGAGGCTGTTGTACTTAAATTGGATGAAGGTAAGACAGAAATCGTATTCCCATCACAAGCTTCTGATCTGATTGTCGGTGATGTACAGCTTCAAGGTGAGCATGTAAATGTAACGTTGTCAGCTCAAACACTTGCTCAATTAGAGGCAGCTTCTAATGGTCAAATTGCCGTGAAAATTGAACAGGGTAAGGTTGAAGAAGATAAGCTAGCTAATAGCTACAATGCGAATATCAACGCAATTTCTTCGCCTATTGTACTTCAACTGAAGGCAAAGCAAGCAGATGGGAGTGATGTAAGCTTTGATTCTATTGAAGATGTAAGCTTGTCGTTTGAAATTAATTCATTGCTAGCTACCGATACCTTTGCGGTTTATCAAGTGCTTGAAGATGGTTCATTGGTTTACGTTGGTGGAGATGTACAGGATGGCATCATTACTGCACCAATTACCAAGCCAGGAACATATGTTGCTTTATCATTTGATAAAAAATTTATGGATGTACAAGAAAACCATTGGGCACAAGAAGCAATAAAGCAAGCTTCTATACGACTTATTGCACAGGGCGTGAATGATACTGAATTTGCACCAAATGGTGATATTACAAGAGCTGAATTTGTAACATTGATGGTTCGAGCTCTTGGACTAGAACTTGGCGATAACGATATAAGCTTCGAGGATGTCGCTCAAGATAGCTGGTATGCACAGACTGTTGCAGCAGCAGCTAAAGCGGGTCTTGTTAACGGTAAAAGTGATGGCAGCTTCGATCCGAACAATACTATTTCTCGTGAAGAAATGGCTGTAATTCTATTGAGAGCTTATCAGCATATGAATGGTCAAGCTGAAGTGGAGGCACAGATTAGCTTTGCAGATGAAGAGGCGATCAGTAATTGGGCCAAGCAGGAGATCGCTGCAGCATATGATCTAGGCTTAATCAAAGGAAAAGGTAATAATAGCTTTAAGCCTCAGGATGAGTTAACACGTGCTGAAGCGATTCAAGCTACAATGAATTTATTAACGAATAAATAAAACGCATAGAACCTTCCTAACGATATCGTTAGGAAGGTTCTACGCATCATGTAAAGGAGATAAATGATGAACAAGCTTAAAATTCTAGTGACAATGCCTAAGCATGCAACGTTTTACACGTTTTTTAATGAACAAAGGATGAAGGAATTAGAGCAATTCGCTGATGTAACCTGGAATGAAAGCACGACAAGTCAATTTACACATGAACAATTGTGTTCATTAATTAAAGATATCGACGTAATCATTACTGGATGGGGCACGCTGCCACTAGACGAAGAAGTTCTTTTACATGCTAATAAGCTGCGTATGGTTGCTCATACAGGCGGAACAGTAAAGCCTTATGTTACGGATGCTGTATATGAGCGCGGAATTACGGTGGTTAGCGGCAACAATGTATATGCGGAATCAGTTGCGGAAAGTGTTATTGCCTATGCACTGGCATCATTACGAGATATTCCAAAGTATTCTAGCGAGTTAAAGCAAGGAATATGGCCGAACGGCTACTATAATCGAGGATTATTGAACAAAAAAATCGGCATCGTAGGCTACGGGATGATTGCCAAATATACGGTTGAAATGCTCAAGCCATTTCATCCTGAGCTGCTCGTTTATTCGAAGCATATTTCACAGGATGAGCTGGATAAGCACAATATGAAAAAGGCCGATCTACAAGAAATTTTTGAAACATGCGATATTATCTCACTACATTCAGCGAGTACGCCAGAAACATATCATATGATTAACGAGGATTTGCTAGATTGCATGCAGGATGGAGCATTACTAATCAATACAGCTCGCGGTGCGATCATCGACGAGGAGGCGCTTATACGCGTCATGCAAAGAAAGAACATTTATGCCGTGTTAGATGTATATGAAGTGGAGCCGCTTCCTGCTGATTCTCCATTGACCAAGCTTAATAACGCAATCCTGATGCCTCATATGGGCGGGCCAACTGTCGATCGACGATTAGTAGTTACGAAGCAAATCATTCAAGAAATAGAACGGTTTTTATGTGGTGAGCCTTTAATTTGCGAAATCTCGCAAGCTTATGCCAATACAATGACACGCTAATTTATAGTATTAATGACAAAACACCTCTTGTATATCACAGGAACTGGGCAATTGCCAAATTCCAAGATTACTGTGATATTGAGGTGTTTTGTGTTATTAAGAAGTAAGCTTAGTAATCTATGCCATGTAAATAATTAACTGGCACACGGCAACCCTATATAATAAAATCTAAATAATCTTTCAAATGGAAAATAAATTAAATGTGTCAATAAAGGTTACACCGTAAAAACGCTTTCCACTAGCTTCAGCTTAATTTTAGCAAAATCCTTTCTTTTCTAAATGCGATAGAAATAAATAAAATGTTCCGTATAAGAAATAAAATATAAATTCAGTATTATTAATTTTTATAAGCACAAAAAGTGTGATTGATTATAAATTTCCACCACTTTAGCATTTTCATCAGCCGAAATCCCATGGTATTAAAGGGATTGCAAAAAGTGAAGCGTTTTCATTTTTTATTAGAGTACTGAGTGGATAACCCTAAATTTACAACTGTAGAATCGGCAAATAGAATGGAATTCGAACAGGTGAACGGCCTGAGACCATCAGATTAGGGAGGAAATTTATATGTCAAAAAACATGACACAAAAGTGGGTAGGTACATTGCTTTCATGCACAATGCTTGTTACATTAGCAGCTGCATGCTCAAGCAACAGCAATGGAGGCAATAACACAGTCAATAATAACGGAACAACAAATGCTGGTTCAAATGCACCAATCGCTTCTCCAGCAGCACCAGCAGTTGATTATGGTGATACTGGTGGTCTAACTTTACCATTAGTTGATAAGCCAACAGAAATAACTTGGATGGTTTCTTCAGACTTTAATGTTGATAACACACTAGTAGTAAAAGAGTTAGAAGAGCGTACAGGGATTAAAGTGAAATTCCAAACCGTGCCAAGCTCTCAATACAAAGATAAGCTTAGTGTTACATTAGCTTCTGGTGATCTACCTGATATTTTCTACGGACTTCCAATCAATGACTTAAAGGAAATAGGTCAAGAGGGCGGAGTTGTAGCAATCAATGACTACGCTGATATGCTTCCAAACTTCAGTAAATTGTACTTAGAAGAAAATCCATGGATCATTTCATCCTATGGCGATGAAAGCGGGAAGTTATTTTCTTGGCCGGTCTATGAGCTGAACCGTGATGTTAACCATGGTTTCATGTACCGTAAAGATATTCTAGATGCTAACGGTATTCAGCCTTGGACAGATACAGACAGCTTCTATAGCGTCTTAAAGCAATTGAAAGAAATCTATCCAGATTCCTACCCATATGCTTCTAAAACAGGTGTAGGTGTTTTCAGAGACTGGGCATACGGATGGGGAGTAGGTTCCTATGAATACCCTGTGTTCTATAACGAAGGTGCAGGAGAATGGCAGCTTGCTTCAACTACAGCTGAACATAAAGCTCAATTAGATTTCATGAAGAAGCTATATAATGAGGGTCTAATGGATCCAGAATTCATTACCGACACTGCAGATTCTTGGTCTTCTAAGATGACAACCGATCGTTCATTCGTAACTTGGGATTGGATTGGCCGTCTAGACCTATTCTATGGTCAAGTGAAAGACGCAAACCCTAGCTATGATCTTCGTTATGGTTTACCAGTAGGTCCTACAGGTAATATCCGTACATTGCCAAAGGTTGATGCGAACTTCGCTCTTGCTGTAGCAAACAACAAAAATTCTGAAGCTTCACTTAAGCTTCTTGATTACCTAACTAGTATCTCTGGTTCTCAATTGATCTCTCTAGGGGTTGAAGGTGTGAACTTCGAGTGGGATGAGAATGGTAAGCCAGTTTATCCAGAGCTCGCAGATCGTGATGTAATTGATATTTTTGCTCTTAGCGAAAAATACGGTATGTGGTTAGAGAGTACTTACCTTCGTCCTGACAAACGTTCTGTATACTTCAACTACACGGAAAGAGAGCAAGAAGCTCAAGATCTAATTAACAGCGAACAACGTTTTGAAGCGCTTGATCCAGTTCTAAACTTTACAGCTGATGAAGTATCCGAAATTGTAGATATTAAAACATCTATTCAAACAGCTGCAGAAGAATTTAATACGAAATACGTTCTTGATGCATCATATGGTGACGTTCAATGGAATGAATGGATTGCTCGTACTGAATCTCTAGGTGTTGCAAAATTGCTAGAAATCTATAACGCTGCACAAGCACGTTATGATGCTGCACAATAATAACGACATCTGAGCATGGTGGCACTAGTGTACTAGTGCCGCCATCCTTTAAGAGGAGGAACAGCTATGCCTGATACTAACATTGTGTCACTGCCCGTAAAGGAAAAGCCTACCTTCAAAAGTAAGATGGCTCGACTGGGAAAACGAATTGTACGCGATCGTCAATTGCTTATTATATTTCTACCATGTCTTCTTTTTTATTTATTGTTTCGATATGGTCCGTTATACGGACTAATCATTGCGTTTAAGGACTATAGTGTGTTTAGAGGTATTGTCGATAGTCCTTGGGTTGGCTTTGAGTATTTCGAGAAGTTTTTTAATGCGCCGGAGTTTTGGCAGCTATTCAGAAATACGTTTTTGCTTGGTTTCTTAACACTTGTATTTTCATTTCCTGCTCCGATTTTATTAGCACTATTATTGAATGAGGTGAGAATATCTTGGTTCAAGAAAGGTGTGCAAACAGCGAGTTATTTACCAACATTCTTGTCAGTTGTTATTATCTCTAGTATGATTATTGACTTTTTGTCGCCAACAAACGGTATTGTCAATAATATCTTGAATTCTCTAGGCTTTGCAAGCAAGTATTTCTTAATTGATCCAGACTGGTTCCGTCCAATTTATATTATTTCTGAAATTTGGACGAATGCCGGATACGAATCGATCGTTTACTTAGCAGCGATTGCTGGCATTAGCCCGACCTTGTACGAAGCGGCTAAAGTAGATGGAGCAAGCAGATTTAAGATGATTTTCAGCGTTACACTTCCAAGTATTCTGCCTACCGTATTAATTATGTTAATTCTAAAAACAGGTAATATGATCACAATTGGCTATGAGAAGGTATTATTGCTTTATAACACGATGACTTACGAGGTTGCAGATGTATTCTCGACATTCGTTTATCGCAAAGGTCTGCTTGCCAATGATTACAGCTACGGCGCAGCAGTAGGTTTGTTTGAAGCATTTGTAGCGATGGCACTACTACTAATTTCTAACTATGTGAGTAAGCGAATGGGAGGTAACGGATTATGGTAGGACAAAGAAAATTCGGACTATTCGATTTATTTAACACCATTGTTTTGGCCCTTGTAGCTTGTGCTACCATTATTCCTTTGATTTACATTGCAGCAATTTCACTTAGTGATACAGCAAGTGTTACGCAAGGTAAGGTTTGGTTATGGCCGAAAGGATTAAACTTTAATGCGTATTCTCAAGTGTTAAATGATATTAAAATACCACGAGCTTATTTGAACACGATTATGTATACTGCACTTGGAACGTTCATTAACGTATTTATGACATGTCTTGCAGCATATCCATTATCTCAACGTGAGTTTGTTGGAAGAAAGTATTGGATGTTCTTGATTGTTATTACGATGTTCTTGAACCCTGGTATTATTCCGAACTACTTAATTGTTAAAGAGCTAGGTATGATTGATTCAGTATGGGCGCTTGTTATTCCGAATGCGATCTGGACATTCCAGTTGATTATTCTAAAAAGCTTCTTTGAAGGCTCTTCTAGTGCAATACGTGAAGCAGCCAAAGTGGATGGGGCTTCAGATTACCGAATTTTATTCAATATTATGTTACCTTTATCTAAACCAGCATTAGCATCGATTGCATTGTTTTACTTTATTGGTCATTGGAACAGTTATTTTCTTCCTATGATTTACCTAAACACAGATACATTGTATCCTTTGCAGGTTGTATTGCGACAAATGCTTGTATTTAGCGAAGGTAGTGGATCATCTGCAATCGTAGAGGCGGCAGCACTTGCACCGCAAGCGAAGAAAAATGCAACGATTGTATTAGCAATGATTCCAGTCTTACTCGTATATCCATTCGCTCAGAAATACTTTGCTAAAGGGGTTATGCTCGGTTCAGAGAAGGGCTAAGTGATAGAGAAATAAATATTAGAGAGATAGATATTAGAGAGGCAAGGAAGGAAAGAGAGGATGAAGACATTGAGACGATATTTTACGAATCTAGGAATTTCACAGATCTTTTTATCACTCTTAGTGGTAATTCTTATTATGTCTTATTCATCTTACTCTATTTATCGTTCCTCCATTTCTAATATTTACAATAACATTAAAGAAACGAATAAGCTGGCTACTCAATCCGCTATGCTTTATTTCGATAATGTATTTCAATCTATTCATAACCTAATTCATTCTCTTGAACAGATGCCTCCTTATGAGTTTCCGAAGAGTGTCACTGGAAATCTCAATTCCTATGAAGCACTCAGGTTCACGAATAATCTGTCAACTACCTTATTTACGATGGATTTTATTGAGGAAATCGTCGTTACATTTGAAGATGAACGATTAGCGTTTACCTCCAAAGGAACGGTGGATTTTAACTTTTTATTCACCCAAAAGTACTACAATTCGCAATATACTTCAGCGTTTTGGAATGACTTTCTAGGATCTGAGCATCCACTGAGGGTATTTCCTAGCTCGCAATTTCAGGTGTACTATTCTGATCGTCATTCGTTTGATGAGAAGGAGCTAATGATTATTGCTAGCGATAACCGCTACACGAAGAGCAATAAAGATATTTTTATCGTCATTGATACCAATAAGCTCATGACTCATTTTGGACAGACGACGTTTATACCAGGCTCCTCGCTAAAAATATTAGATCATAATCATAATACGATTTATAGCACGGATGAAAATCTGGAGCTGGTAGAGGTGCTTAATGATCTATTCATCAGTAGTGAGTATAAAGAAAACCCGGAAGAATTGTCTGTAAAAACTGAAGATTATGAGTATACAATCTATACTTCGGAATATAACGATTTCGTCTATCTTAGCAAGGTACCTTACGAGTTTAAAAATCTAAATACGGTAGCGATTGGCAATCGGACAATTATTATTATTAGTATTGTAAGTGCGATTTTAATTTCGGTATTTATTAGCTTTTACTTGTATCGTCCTGTACGTCGAATTATGGCTACTCTCGGTAAAGAGAATAGTAAAGGAGACGATTTTAGTAAAATACAGAGCGGAATTAAAAAACTGCTGCAAGAAAATAAGCAATATAGCCAACAGCTTGCGTACGTAGAGGCAGAGCTCAAGCGGAATACATTTATTAAAATGATTGATGACTATAGTCATAGTGATCAGCATGAATTTCAGCTGCAGAAATACTATCCAGAATTTTTTAATTCGCCTTATTTTATGATGGGCTTGCTGCATGTACGAGAAATATCGGTGCAGCGCGGCTACACACTGGCGGTAGAGAAGATTGCAGAGAAAATTGCGAAAAAATTAGAAAAAGAAGGCTTCGAGGCTCAGGTGTTTCACTACCTTCGTGATCAATTTATCGTTATTATTTCTCTGCAACAAATTGCCGGCAGAGAGAAGATTCAACGAACTTTAAATCGCACGCTGCTGCAAATCGAAAAAGAGGATTTGATCGGTTTTGAATTGTGGATGTGTATAAGCAAGGAATATAAATCGACGATTCAAAATTGTGAAGCAGCATATAAAGATGTAGAAAATGCTCAAAAATACCGTCTAATTAATGAAAAAAGCAAAGTAATGGACGCAAGTGTCATCGACTTTGTGTGGAACATTTATTTCCCGTATGAAAATATGGAGCGTATGACCAACTATATTATGAGTGGTAAGATCGATGAGAGTATAACGCTCATCAAGGAAACATTAAGAGAAAACTACGATCGCAATATACATGAGCATCAATTTAAGTATGTAGCCAAATCGATCTTTTTCTATATGTATCGAAACATCGGAAGCATGACGCAGTCCATTCATGAATTGTATCGGATTGAAAACGAGTTTTTAATTCAGCAAGAGTTTGTGAGTGACTATGAAGAGGTCGAGGCGCTGTTAATTGAAGCAATCTCGCAATTAGGCAAATTTACGACAAAAACGGTCGAGGTCAAGCTTAACCCTGCATTCATTACCCAATATATTGAGCTTCATTATATGGAGAATATGTATCTGGAGGATATATCGGCTGTTATGGAAACGACACCGAAATATTTTTCCAATTACTTCAAGAAGACCTTTGGTGTCAATTATGTAGAGTATTTAAACAAGGTTAGATTAACTCATGCGCGTAGAATGCTCAAGGAATCAACGTTATCGATTGGAGAAATTGGTTCGAAAACAGGGTATTTGAATTCCTCCACGTTCACGACAACATTTAAAAAATACTATGGTATCTCACCTAGTGAATATCGAAGACAAGCACAATCGAAATTGGACGAAGAGCAGACGATAGATTGAAGCTGTAGAAAATAATAAAATCGCTCATCCGAGCGATTTTATTATAGCGTATCCCTTTAGAATTTATCGGTGAGGTAAAAGGTAGAGTTTTGTTTTGGGAATAAGGCTAAGCGAAGAGCTTCATCTCTTGAGCGTTGACCATTTCCTTGCTCAGCAGCCTCGCCAAAGAAGATTAGAGCAATAAATTCTTCTGGCGTGAAGGTAAGTGTTATTTCTTCAACATAAAATGAATGGTTTAACGTGTCAACGAGTGACAGTGTCTGATCCTTGTGTAGCAAGTTAAAGCGAGCATCACCGATTTTTAGCTGGATGAGCAGCTCATCGTGCTGCAAGGAGCTATTCACAAGTCGAGCCTGAAGCTCAGGCAGCAGCTTATGGATTAAAGAGTGAAGATTTACAATTTTCCACATTGTGTAGTTCATTGGAACCTCAGTAGCCGCATTATCCTCAAAATATGAATATAGCTTGTGATCAGCATTAAGCTTAGCTTGGATATGCGTGCTCTCTGCTCGAAGGTTACACAGCGCTGTGAATAACGATATTACTTCTTCCTCTGCTTCTGGTAAGTAGTTTAGCTCATAAAGCATGGCATGCTCTTTTGTTGTCTTTTCGATAAGTCCATAAGCTACGATTTTGTTCCTATAAGTAAGTAATAAGCAATCATTCTTTTTCCATTCAGGCCAGTTGATCAGGTCTTTCCAATAAGCATCATCACGTACCATCGTATAGGTTACGCTTTGATTATGTTGGTTATAGATTGCTTGAATTTGCTCTAAATGCTCACTAGAGAATGGAATGATCTCATAGTCATCTGAAGGAGCTTGATAAGGAGGCTTTTCAATCAAGTAGGCCTTTTCAGGGATTAGCCTCCAGCCTAGTTTTTCGTAGTAGGGATGAATAACGGCAAATAGCATACCAAGATCATAATCATTTTCACCCATCCACTGACATTGACTGTTTAGAATTTCTTGTGCAAGACCTTTTCCCAGGAAATTAGGATGTGTGCCAACACTGCCAATTCCACCAACCATGAGTATTGTTTGACCAACTCTTAGCTGTAAAGGAAAGATCTGAATGGAGGAAGCTACTTCTCCATTCACAGTTGCAAACCATGTAGTCGTCGGATCATATGACGAATCATTCAGCAGTCGCTCTTCAAAATATGCACCACCAACATTAAAAACCGTATCGAGAATATGCATAATGCTTTTAAATTGCTTTGAATCAGGAGAATTTGTAATTGTAATTGCTGGTTCATTTGTCATCTAGCTCTACCTCCACCATGATCAGTACATTACTAACTGGCAAATTGTTTCTGTCATCATACAAGATTTTTGATAGTGTCTCAATAGCATTTGATATAAAGACGATTTATTATCCTATTGAAGCAAAGGGGCTAACAGCATGAATCAGAACATGAAAGACTTTGACGTTGTTGTACTTGGAGGTGGTCCTGCAGGTATTACGGCTGCAATCAGCGCAGCAAGAAATGGAGCAAAAACGCTATTAGTTGAGCGTTATGGATTTCTAGGAGGCATGTCAACGGCTGCTCTAGTCTATCCATGGATGACGTTTCACTCTGCATCAGGTCAGCAGGTGATAAAAGGCTTAGCTCAAGAAATCGTTGAGCGACTACAGGCGCGCAATGGTTCACCAGGACATTTACGAGATACGATTGGCTTTACTTATTCCTTAACACCGTATCATCCAGAAATTTATAAAGTCGTCGCCTTCGAAATGCTAGAGGAAGCCGGTGTAGAGGTGATGCTCCATACATCAGCAATTGATGTCATCACGGAGCAGGAAAAAATCAAGGGAGTAAAGCTATATAACAAGTCCGGAACAACATTGCTGCAAGGGAAGTTCTTCATAGATGCAACTGGTGATGCAGATATTGCCTATATGTCAGGCGCTCCATGGGAGCAGGGCAATAGTAACCACAAGGTGCAGCCGATGACGATGAAATTCCGCATGAAAGGGGTTAAGCTCGATAAGGTTAAGCAGTATATGCTGCAAAACAGAGATCAATTTTACGAGAAAACATTGATTGACCAATTAGATGAGCTGCCTTTAACAGCAATCGCCGGATTTTATAAGCTGTGGGAAGAAGCGAAGCTGTCGATTCCGCGAGAAGGCGTGCTTTTTTTCACAGGCCCTGCTGAGGATGAAGTGCTCATTAACGTATCGCGTGTATCTGGTCTTGATCCGACCAATGCGCAAGACTTGACCCAAGCTGAGTATGAGGGCAGAAAGCAAGTGCTAGAGCTGGAGAAGTTTTTCAAGGAATATATTCCAGGCTTTGAGCAGGCTTCGATTTCCGAGGTAGGATCACAGATCGGTGTTCGTGAAACAAGAAGAATTATCGGTCAATATGTGCTTAATGGCATTGATGTACTGGATGCGCGACGCTTTCCCGATGTTATTGCGCGAAGCGGCTATCCGATCGACATACACAATCCTGAAGGCAAAGGAATTACAGCTAACTTTATTCGTGAAGGTGGCGCATACGATATTCCATATCGCTGTATTGTGCCGCAGAGGATCAAGAACCTGCTGCTAGCAGGACGCTGCATCTCAACAACCCATGAGGCTCAAGCAACGACCCGATTAACGCCAAGCTGTATGGCGATCGGTCAAGCAGCAGGAACAGCTGCGGCAATTGCAGTAGCAGTTAATTGCAATAATATCGAGGTTCCAATTGATGAATTACAGAGACGATTAACCGAGCAGCATGCAGAGTTAGGATTAACGAGGGAGGAATAGAGGATGGTCAATCACATCACGATCGAGCTTTTATCCGATCATCGTGTTATTACTTTCGCCAAGCAACAATTTATCGAGCTTTCTGGACATGAAGTCCTTGTCGGGCAGACAACATATCAGCGCGTCATCATGGGAACCTTTGCGACATTTATTGAGCAGGATCTTAATCTAACCATGGAGATTGGTTCAAAATTAGTAGAGACTAACTATTCCGATGAAATGCTAATTCATCAAGCTGCGGGCACCTTGTATATCATCGGCACTAGTCCACGTGCGGTATTGTTTGCCGTTTATCATTATTTTGAAACGGTGCATGGCATGCGCTGGATTTATCCTGGTCAGCCTCCAATATTTCATAATGGCGAGCAATTAAGCAGTAGTCCACTGCATGTGACACCACTTATTGAACGCCGAGGGTTCGTGATTGAAACCATTGATGATCTGACGTTTATAAAGCCATTGATCGATTGGCTTGCAAAACAAAAGGTCAATGAATGCTTCTTTACATTTACGCTATGGGACAAAATTAGCTCGGAAATTCACGATATGCTGCAAGATCGAGGGATAGACATTACGCTTGGTGGTCATAGCAGCTCGTTTTTCCTCCAGCAGCTGAGAAGTGAAGCTGTAGCAGATCATCCTTATACAGCTAAGAAGCAGCTTGATTATTCCGATATAAGCTGGCAAGGAGATTTAATAGAGCGCATTAGTCAGTACTGTCAGCCCATTACGAATTTACGACGAATATCGTTATGGCCTGAAGACATCAAGCATCAATCGTCCAGTCAATTTTTAAGTCATTATATTGAATTTACGGAACGACTAGGCGAGGCGCTACAAGGACAGGGCTTAAAGGTAGATGTCGAGCATATTGCCTACAATGCAGGGTTAAGCTGGGATATGCTAGAGCGTCAAGGTCAAGCCGTTTCTTCACAAATCAATACGCTATACGCCTATTGGGGTAGAGATTATCAATATGACCTTGGTAAAGGCGTAAGTGATAGCGATCACAGAGCCTATGCAGCGCTGCTAGATTGGAAGGAGCAGATCGAACAACAAGCTAACAAGCTGACGATCTTTGAATACTATAGTGACCACTTTATGTTAAGTCCGCTATTTCCGATGCTAGCTCAGCGTATCGACAATGATGTAAGAAGCTATGCAGCGCTTGGCATTCATGGCATAACTAATTTAATTGTGCCATGCCAGGTTGAAGATTATAGCTATCAATGGAATCAAAATTTTAATAGCTATGTCTTTGCCAAAGCTTGCTGGAATGCTGACGTAGAAGAAGTAGTAGAAGCGTACATTCAATATTTTCCTGTTGAGCTGCAGGCTACAGTAAGAAAATTACTGACTGAGCTTGAACAAGTGGTAACCGTGCTTATAAGCTGGAATGTTCCGTTATTTCCAGCAAGAGCAGTTGATCCGTTAAAGGTATCTGAAGTAAGTGATGAACAACGTGACCTTATCGTTAAGCAATTAGAGCAGCTTATCAAGCTCGTGCAGTCATACAGCATAGCATCTGAGGTTGTGAGCTGTGAGCAATTACAGCAAACACTTCGTCACTATGAACGTTATGCTTCAGCAGTTAAGGAGCAATGGTTAACGATTTAATTTAATGCTTATATTAAGGCGGTGATTGTAATGGTAATATCAATCGGGATTATTGGTACTCAAGAAATTGTTGAGCAGATCGAGAGGGTTATTAAAGCGTTTCCTACATTTTCTCCATATACTAGCGTAGTTCAGTCAGAGGATGACATCCCACAAATCGCTGAACAGATGATCGATAAAGTTGAGGTTATTCTGATTTCGGGAGCATTAACGAGTAGAAAATTAAAAAATCGTCTGAAGCTTTCTATTCCTGTCTACTACTTACCTATTACAGAAGCTAGTTTATATAAAGCATTATTGCTGGCAGTGAATGAATTTGACAATGTGAAAGGCATATCCATCGATACATTAACCAATATGTTAGTTACTAGAGCGGTTGAGGCATTGGATATTAGAGAAATTCCTTATGTCGTATACGATGGCTCGCTGTATGCTTCTACTGAGCAGCTGCTTAGCTTCCATCGTGAACAGGTTGCTACAGGTCAATGCTCCATTGTGCTTACGGGTGTGCAGGGTGTTGCAGAGCAGCTTAATGCAGAAGGAATACCGAGCATATGGATGACACCATCTGATCAGGATATCGTTGTTACGTTAGAGCGAGCGCTGCTATCTACGGAATCACGGAAAAATAAAGAGGCACAAATCGTAGTTGGAATTATCAATGTAGATGATTTTGAAGGGCTAGCGATGAAAAAACGAACCGAATATGAGGTGCAAATGCTCAAGCTGGACATTCAGCGCCTCATACTCAATTACATCGAGTCGCTTGATGGCTACGCAACGCACCTAGGCGGTGATGAATACTTATTTTTTACAACACGCGGAATGTTCGAGCGTGAGACGAGAGGCTACAAATACATTCCTCTTGCGAAGGATGCCAAGCTAAACTATAGCATTAGTTTAAGCTTAGGTATCGGCTTCGGCATGACGGCTAACGATGCAGGAACCAATGCGCGTGAAGCGCTTCGAAAAGCAAAGGACGCGGGAGGCAACGGCTGCTTTATCGTGCGTGAAGACAAGTCGGTCATTGGACCGGTTGAAATGTCTGAGCCGATCAAGGCGCGGATTGTCCCGCTTGATAATACACTTGTTAAAAGGGCAGAATCGGCAGGTATGACGAGTCACTACTTAAGCAAGCTAGTGACCTATATGTGTAAGCATAAGCGCTATGAATACCACGTGCATGAGCTGGCGAATATGCTCAATATTACGGTAAGAAGCGCCCATCGTTTATTGCTTGTATGGCAGGATTGTCAGCTCATCGAAATTTCTCGAGTTGAGAAGGTGCCGAAGGGGCGTCCTCGTCAAATGTATTGGTTTAAATTTATTGAGCAAAAAGCGTATTAAGCCTGTACTTTTTAGACCGACTTAAAGACAATTAGACGTCCTGTCTTTTAATGCCCCTGCTCATTACAATGAAGGTAATTCCAGTAATGAGAGGGGCTAACCTAATGAATACTTATGAGCAGCTTCTGGCTGAATTGACTACGCCAACAGAAGCTTTAATACAGGACTTAGCAAAAATTGAAGGAGACATCACATTGCTTGGTGTCGGAGGGAAAATGGGTCCAACACTTGCGGGTTTAGCAGTTAATGCAATTCGTGAAGGTGGACTAAATAAAAAGGTAATCGGCATCTCCAGATTTTCAGATGCTGAAGCACGTAAAGAGCTAGAGGATTTAGGGGTACAGACGATCGCTTGTGACTTATTGGACGATGCAGCATTGCAAGCTTTACCTCACAGTGACAATGTGATCTACATGGCAGGTAATAAATTCGGTACAACAGGTAGAGAGCACTTTACTTGGGCTATGAATGCTTATCTTCCAGGGCGTGTAGCTGAGAAGTATAAGGATTCTCGTATTGTCGTATTTTCATCCGGTAACATCTACCCATTCGTACCTGTAAGCAGCGGTGGAGCAGATGAATCGGTTGAGGTTCAGCCGGTTGGCGAATATGCACAATCGACACTTGGACGTGAGCGTATCTTCGAATACCATTCACATAAAAATGGTACACCGATGACGATGTATCGTCTAAATTATGCGATTGATATGCGCTACGGTGTTTTGCTGGAGCTAGCTAAAGCGGTTAATGAAGGCAGACCAATTGATCTAACAACTGGCTTTGCTAATGTCATCTGGCAAGGTGATGCGAATTCGATGGCCCTTCGCTGCTTGAATCATTGCAGCTCACCGCCAACGATTATGAATATTACTGGGCCAGAGACATTGTCCATTCGTTGGGCAGCGGAGCAATTCGCTAAGCGTCTTAACAAGCCAGCAACATTTATTAACAGCGAGGCTGATATTGCCTTACTAAACAACGCATCGAAATCACATTCTTTATTCGGTTATCCACGTGTAAGTCTTATTCAAATGATCGACTGGACAGCTGAATGGGTGCAAAGCGGCGGTAAAACATGGAACAAGCCGACACATTTCCAAGAGCGTGGAGGTAAATTCTAATGAAACTTGATCCAACATTATTCCAAGCGTTGCATAATGGTTTAGTTATTCCTGCACATCCACTAGCACTAACCGAGGATCGCAAGCTAGATGAGCTGCATCAGCGTGCATTAACTCGCTACTATATGGCAGCGGGTGCTGGCGGAATTGCCGTAGGTGTACACTCTACGCAATTTGAAATTCGTGATCCCGAGCATGGATTATATGAGCCTGTACTACGCCTAGCAGCTGATGAAATTGATAAAGCAGGGCTAGATCGCCCTTTCCTGAAAGTAGCAGGGGTATGCGGACCAGTTGAGCAGGCGCTTGCTGAGGTGGAGATTGCGACTAAGCTTGGCTACGACGCAGTGCTGCTAAGCATGGGTGGACTTAAGGATTTGTCAGAAGAAGAGCATCTTGACCGAGTAAGAGCGGTAGCTAGTAAGGTTCCGGTTATCGGGTTTTACTTACAGCCATCGGTTGGCGGTCGCGTATTCAGCTTTGACTTCTGGAAGCAATTTGCTGAAATTGACAATATCGTAGCGATCAAAATGGCGCCATTCAATCGCTATCAAAGCATTGATGTCGCTCGTGCCGTATGCTACTCCAGCAGACGAGATGAGATCGCATTATATACAGGAAACGATGACAATATCATTAACGATCTATTAACGACGTATCGCTTTACGGTGAACGGTGAAGTAGTCGAGAAGCCTGTCATTGGCGGATTGCTTGGTCACTGGGCGGTATGGACGCAAAAGGCAGTAGAGCTGCTTGAGGAAATTAAAGTGGCGCGTCGCGAGAACAGTATCGATCGCAGCTGGCTATCTCGCAACATCGAAGTAACGGATACGAATGCGGCATTTTTCGATGTAGCGAATGGATTCCATGGTTGCATCCCTGGTATTCATGAAGTTTTGCGACGCCAAGGACTATTAAAGGGAACATGGTGTCTCAATCCTAATGAAGTGTTGTCTCCAGGACAATCAGAGGAAATCGATCGCATGTATGAGCAATACCCACATCTGCATGATGATGAATTTGTAAAGGCTAATTTGCACCTATGGTTAGCGCAGTAAAGCTTAAGGCTTGGATGCTGATCTAAAGGAGAGAGACGATGAGATTTAAGGATGTATTTTCAATCATAGGACCATCCATGATTGGCCCATCAAGCTCTCATACAGCGGGTGCTGTAAGAATTGGAAGAGTTGCCCGTAAGCTAGCGGGAGCTCTTCCAGAAAAAGTAGATATCTACTTATATGGCTCGTTTGCAGAAACCTATCATGGTCATGGCACGAATCTAGCGTTAGTTGCGGGCTTGCTAGATTTCCAAACGGATGATGAGCGGATTAGAGATTCACTCAACTATGCTACTCAAAGTGGCATGGAGATAAGCTTTCATCCAATGCAGCAGTCATTACCGCAATATCATCCCAATACAGCCAAGCTAGTTATGCAATGTGGAGAGAAAAGCTACGAGGTCATCGGGTGCTCCATCGGTGGGGGCAATATCGAGATTATTAAAATTAACCAATACGAGATTAAGTTCAGTGCAGCATATCCAACGCTGCTAATCTTCCACTATGATCGAGCAGGTATAATTTCATTGATAACTCATGTTCTGCAGCAATATGGAATGAATATTGGCTATATGAAAGTAGAACGTGCAACTCGTCATGGGGAAGTATTAACGGTCATTGAATGTGATGAACTAACTAACAAAGAGGTGCTGAAGCACCTCTTATTAGTACCCAATATTAATGAGGTGCACGCAATTGACCTAACGGAAGGTGATCAGCAGTGAGATTTCAAACGTTACAGCAATTAAAAGAAATTTGTGAAACGGAGCAACTCACCATAGCTGAATTAATGATAACTGAGCAGGCTCATCAGTCGGGTCAGCCGAGAGAGCAGATCGTGAAGCAGATGGCTGACTACTATGGGATCATGAAGGAAGCAGTGCGCAAAGGAATTGAAGAGCCTGTTGTATCACGTAGTGGCTTAACAGGCGGTGATGCCAAAAGGGTACATGACTACTTAACGGTCAATGAATCCTCCCTAGATTACGAGGCTTGCTTAGCTCTTGCTTATGCGTTATCTGTATCTGAAGTCAACGCTTCGATGGGAAGAATTATTGCTACTCCAACAGCGGGCTCTTGTGGCATTATTCCTGGCGTATTTGTAAGTGCACAGGAAAGATTCCAATGGGAAGATGAGAAATTAGTGAAAGGTTTATTTACTGCTGGAGCGATTGGCTATGTCATTGCCAATTCTTCTTTTGTTTCTGGGGCAGAAGGTGGCTGTCAGGCTGAAGTCGGTTCAGCGATTGGTATGGCTGCTGGTGCGCTGACGGAATTAAGAGGTGGGACTCCTGAGCAGGTGCTACATGCTGTTGCTCTCGCACTGAAAAACTGTTTGGGGCTAATTTGTGATCCCGTAGCTGGATTAGTTGAGATTCCATGTATTGTTCGTAATGGATTTGGCGCAGTTACTGCGTTAGCTGCTGCAGATATGGCATTAGCCGGTGTAAGAAGTGCGATTCCATCTGATGAGGTGATCGGTGTGATGCTGCAGGTTGGCTTAGCGATGCCATCACAGCATAGAGAAACAGCTCAAGGTGGCTTAGCGCAAACACCAACAGGGATTAAGCTATCCAAGCAATGGAATCAAGCTGAGCAGTAAAGCAGAGGAGACAGACGATGAAGAAACAGTTAATATCTCACGAGCTAACGTCACGAATGGTGGAATTTCGCAGAGAATTACACGCTTCTCCAGAGTTAAGCTTACAGGAAGAGCAAACAGCGGCTAAAGTGTGTGCGCGATTAGACCAGCTGAATATTCCATATCGTAGCAAGGTTGGCGGTCATGGTATTGTAGCAGAGCTGCAAGGCAAAGGCGACGGTCCAACGATTGCCTTACGTGCCGATATGGATGCCCTGCCGATCCAGGAGGAGACGGATCTGCCATTTGCTTCGACCAAGCAAGGAATTATGCATGCCTGTGGGCACGATGCACATACAGCGATATTGTTAGGCGCAATTGAATTGTTAAAGGATACAGAGCTGTCTGGTAATGTGCGCTTTATCTTTCAGGGGGCAGAGGAGCTTAATTTAGGCGCGAAGGCAATGATTGAGGACGGAGCTCTTGAAGGAGTTGATGAAATCTACGGACTTCACAATTTACCGACGTTAGCTGCTGGCAAATTAGCAACCTGTGTCGGACCAATGATGGGCTCTGTCGATCGAATTGATATCTCGATCGAGGGAAAGGGAGCACACGGAGCAATTCCTAATGAAGGGATTGATCCAATCCTTTGTGCATCAGCGATGGTGATGGCTTTTCAAAGCGTGATCAGTCGTGAGTTAAGTCCATTCGACCCGGCTGTTATTACGATTGGAAGCATAAAGGCTGGCGATGCGAACAACGTGATCCCGCAATATGCGTCGCTTAGCGGTACGATTAGAACGTTTAATCCTAAGGTACAGGTGACGATGAAGGATAGAATAGAGCGGATTATGAACAATATTGTCGACAGCTATCGCTGTAAGGCGACCCTAAACTACACCGTTCAAGTGCCTGTCTTAGTCAATCACGAACAGCCGACTGCCACCGTTAACCAAGCAATCGACGCAGTCATTGGAGAGCAATACCGACAGGAAGCAGCTCCTACTTTAGCGGGTGAAGACTTCTCGTTGTACTTAGAACAGATTCCTGGCAGCTTTTTCTGGCTAGGCTCAGGTCCACTGGAGAATGCGGAGGCAGCGTATGGTTTACATCATCCTAAATTTACGTTAAATGAGAGCTGCTTACCGATCGGTGCAGTCGTGCTCGCTGAAGTAGTGAAGCAGCGGCTTGCCAACACGAAGCCTAATGAGGAGGGCAAGAGCGAATGACATTGAATATTGGAATGATAGGTACGGATTCATCTCATACGGTTGCTTTTGCTCGAATTATAAATGATCCGCAGCATCCCTTTCATGTAACGGGTGGGAAAGTTACAAAGGTAGTGCGATACTGCTCATCAGACTTTGAGCTAAGCTATTCGCGCGAAGAACGATTTAGCTCGACGCTATCCAATGAGCTGCAAATTCCATTTGCAGAGCTTGCCGAGATTGGTGAAGACTGTGATGCGTTTTTACTAGAAGCAGCCGATGGGCGTAAGCATCTGGAGCTTCTTAAAGCTTTACTCCCTTGGGGAAAGCCGATCTTTATCGATAAGCCGCTAGCGATTGGTGTTAATGAGGCGAAGGAAATGATACAGCTAGCGGAGCAAGCGGGTGTGCCAATTATGAGCAGCTCAGCATTAAGATATTCTAGTGTGCTTCAAGAACAGCTGCGACAGATCGACCGCACGCAGATTACTAAGGTTTCCGTTACCTGTCCATTAATGATTGTGCCAACGCAATCACGCTATTATTGGTATGGCATTCATGGCGTAGAAATATTGTATGCTGTGCTCGGCAAGGGATGCAAGGAGCTGAAGGTGCAGTCAGGGGAAGCCTCTGATATTATCTCGAGCCAATGGGAGAATGGAATGATTGGTGAAGTGATCTGTACGCACGATACAGCTCAGCACTTCAAGGTCGTTGTTCATACTGCTGCTGGTGAAAAGGAGATCAGCTTAAGTGACGAAGCACATGAAGTACCGTATTATGCAAGCTTAGTAGAAAACATCATGACGTTTTTCAAGAACAAGCAATCACCAATTTCTAATGAAGAAATGCTCGAGGTGATTTGGTTTATAAACCAAGCGGAACAGAGCTTCCAAGCATTATAATTTTATATTAAAGGCAGGGGATATTATGAGAAAGCTTAAGGTTGCAGTTATTGGTTGCGGTACAATTTCACGTGGTCAGCATATTCCTGCTTACCTAAAAAGCGGCATGGCGGAAATTAAATATGTCGTTGACGAGGTGCTAGAGGTTGCTGAAGCAACGGCAAAGGAATTTGACATCGCTAACTTTACAAATGATCTACAAGTTGTGCTTGCTGATCCAGAAATTGATGCGATTTCGGTATGTACACCTAACACTTCACATGCACCGATCTCTATTGCAGCAATGAAAGCTGGTAAGCATGTATTATGTGAAAAGCCGGCTGGGATGAACTATGAAGAAGTAGCGGGCATGAAGCAGGTTGCAGACGAGACAGGACGAATACTTAACATTGGCGTAGTTAACCGTTACAATACAGCGGTAAATAAAATTAAAGATCTTGTTACAAGCGGTGAGCTAGGTAATATCTATCATGTGTATTGTTCATTCAGATCGTATCGCTCCATTCCAGGGCTTGGCGGTCCGTTCACGATTAAAGCGAAGTCAGGCGGCGGTGTATTAATCGACTGGGGTGTACACTTCTTAGATCTTATCTTCTATGTGCTTGGTGAGCATACGAAGGCAAGAACGGTGTCTGGTGCTACTTATGGCGAATTAGGAGCTCAAATCGAGGATTATACGTACACAAGCATGTGGGCAGGACCTCCAAAACGTGACGGTATTTTTAATGTAGATGATTTTGTTACAGGGTTGATTCGTACGACAGGACCAACGATTAGTTTAAACGGCGCTTGGGCGCAAAACATCGGCGAAGATGCCATGTTTATTGAATTTTTAGGCTCCAAAGCAGGCATTAAGCTGCAATACGGCGGAGATTTCAAAATTTATAGCACGAAAAATGGCATGCTGCTAGAATCCCAAGCGAAGTTTGAAACGCAAAATATGTTTGAGGAAGAAATTAAATCGTTCTTAACTTCGGTTGCTGAGAATAAAAAAGATCGAGGAAACATTGATTACATTATGACAACGACCAAGGTGCTTGATGCCCTATATGAATCCTCTACAATAGGTAGAGAGGTACTTGTATAGTGCTTTATGTTGTATAGGATAATCGAGGTCAAGCAGATTGTGACTCTATCATTAAGGTTTGATTGGAATGGAGGTCAAGGAGATGAAATTCGGAATTAGCACCTATTGCCTGCACCAAGCCTTTATCAGCGGACAGCTTACAGTGGAAGGTGTTATTACCACCATTGCTGAACTTGGTGCTGAGCATGTTGAGATTGTTCCACTAGGCTATAATTTGCTAGAGCAGCCACAATTGATAGAGGTAATTAAGAATAAGGCTCAAGAAAGCGGTCTTCTGCTATCAAACTATGCGATTGCGGCAAATTTCTCTGATCTTGATGCCACAGCATTTCGTCAAGAAGTGGAGCGAGTTAAGCATCATGTGGATATATGTGCCCAGCTAGGAATTAACAAAATGAGACATGATATTGCCTTCTCTAAGGATACCTCCTACGAGCATTTTATGTCTGAATTTAATGGGTTTGTGGAAGCAGCTTCAGAGATTTCTGAGTATGCAGCGCAATACGACATTACAACAAGCATTGAAAACCATGGCTACTATGTTCAGCATAGCGATCGCGTACGTAAAATTATCGAAGCCGTCAATCGAGATAATTTCAAAATGACACTTGATATCGGAAATTTCCTATGTGTAGATGAGAACCCTGTAACAGCAGTGGCAAGCTCACTACCGATTGCGTCTATGGTGCATGTGAAGGATTTCTATGTTCGTCCTGCTGATCATATCGTAAGTGAGGGTTGGTTTCAATCTGCATCAGGTAAATGGCTGCGCGGGTCTATTCTTGGACAAGGTGACATTGACATGCTAAAGGTGCTTAAGCTCGTCAAGGAAAGCGGATACGATGAATATATATCACTCGAATTCGAAGGCATGGAAGAATGTGTAAAAGGTACAAGGCTAGGGCTACAATTCTTAAAGCAAGCGTGGGAATTAATATAATAAGCTAAATTATAGAGCGGAGGCTAAGCATTATGCTGCAATCAAAAATTTCGAATAAAATTGGCGTTATCGTTGATAGCTTTGGTATTGGAGTGAGAGACGGACTAGTCAAAGCGAAGGAAGTAGGCGCTGACGGTGTACAGATCTATGCAGTAAGAGGTGAATGGAGCCCAGAAAACCTATCACCAAGTGCACGTAAGGAATGGAAGGAGTATATATCATCGCTAGGACTAGATATTTCTGCTTTAGTCGGTGATCTAGGTGGACATGGCTTTCAGGACCCTAGTCAAAACCGGGAAAAGATTGAAAAGTCGAAGCGAATTCTTGACCTGGCACTAGAGATGGGCACGAATGTCGTAACGACACATATCGGTATCGTACCGCATGATCCTAATAGCGCAATGTATGCAGCAATGCACGCAGCATGTGAGGAACTAAGCGACTATGCGCACAGTATGGGGGCATACTTTGCGATTGAAACAGGTCCAGAGCGTGCAGTTGAGCTGAAAAGCTTCTTAGATAGCTTATCTTCTAAAGGTGTAGCCGTTAACTATGACCCTGCAAACTTTGTAATGGTTACTGGCGATGATCCAGTACAGGGTGTATATACATTGAAGGATTATATTGTACACACTCATGCGAAGGATGGCGTGAAGCTAGGAGAGATTGATCCGCGTGATGTATATGGTCAGTTTGGCTACGTTGTAGATAAGGATCAAATCGCTGAGCTGCTAGAAGCAGGTACAGCATTCCGTGAGGTTCCGCTAGGCCAAGGCTCAGTAAATTGGGATGCTTACATCCAAGCATTAGTTGATATCGGCTACAAGGGCTATTTAACGATTGAACGTGAAGTAGGCGCAGATCCAACAGGGGATATCCGCACTGCCGTTGAATTTTTGAAGCAATATCGTTAGTGGCTGCGGAGCAATGCCCTCTTGCAGCCGAGTTTTAAACGATGCTGCTGGAATTGAATCTAAAGGAAGCAGCATCGATTAAAGTCGGCCCGCTTCGCTTTTCAGAGCACATTGCTCCTTCGCTTGCAGCATTTTGTGCGGGTGGTGCTTCGAAGTGCATGATTGCATGTGCACGGAAGAAGCACGCTCGCTCAGCGCTGCGGAGTAATGCCCTCTTGCAGCCGAGTTTTAAACGATGCTGCTAGTATTAAGTTTGAAGGAAGCAGCATCGATTAAAGTCGGCCCGCTTCGCTTTTCAGAGCACATTGCTCCTTCGCTTGCAGCATTTTGTGCAGGTGGTGCTTCGAAGTGCATGATTGCATGTGCACGGAAGAAGCACACTCGCTCAGCGCTGCGGAGCAATGCCCTCTTGCAGCCGAGGTTTAAACGATGCTGCTAGTATTAAGTTTGAAGGAAGCAGCATCGATTAAAGTCGGCCCGCTACGCTTTTCAGAGCACATTGCTCCTACGCTTGCAGCATTTTGTGCGGGTGGTGCTTCGAAGTGCATGATTGCATGTGCACGGAAGAAGCACGCTCGCTCAGCGCTGCGGAGCAATGCCCTCTTGCAGCCGAGGTTTAA